>Ga0307374_10002199_pt1 | contig 35061 bp, 36 predicted proteins | sample OX3MG_FD_202532 | JGI IMG/M metagenome (GOLD analysis project Ga0307374, IMG submission 202532) | Soil microbial communities from Risofladan, Vaasa, Finland - OX-3 | ecosystem: Environmental > Terrestrial > Soil > Coastal area > Acid sulfate soil | place: Finland: Risofladan, Vaasa | collected... | reverse complement strand
CCGCCGCGCGCGGCCTCGCCGCCAAGCTGGTCCAGGCGCACGGCGAGCCGCTGCCGAGCGACCTCGCCGCGGCCGGCGCCGGCCTCACCCACGTCTTCCCGAGCCCGGCGCGGCTGGCCAACGCCGACTTCGCCGCCCTCGGGATGCCCAGAGCCAGGGCCGCAGCGCTCGCGGCGCTGACGGCGGCCGTCCAAGCAGACCCGCTGATCTTCGGACCCAAGCGCTCGCTGGAAGATGCGGTCGGCGCCCTGCGCGCCCTGCCCGGGATCGGCGAATGGACCGCCCAGTACATCGCCCTGCGCGAGCTGCGCGAGCCAGACGCCTTTCCCGCCGCCGACGTCGGGCTGATGCGCGCCCTCGGCGCCCTCGAGGGCCGGCGTCCGGGCGCCGGCGAACTCTCGGCGCGCGCGGCGGCCTGGCGGCCCTGGCGCGCCTATGCGGCCCTGCACCTCTGGGCCTCGATGAGCCTGCGACATGCGAAGGAGACCACCGATGACCGCGCCGCAGCCTGAACGCCTGATCCTCGATGCGCTGGAGACCCCGATCGGGCCGATCCTCATCGCCACCGACGAAGAGGGGCGCCTGCGCGCCGTCGACTTCTTCGCCGACGAGGACGGCCTGCGGCGCCTGCTGGCGCGCCAGTACGGCCCGGTCGCGGCCGACACCGGCCAGGCGCCGGCGCCGGTGCGCCGCGCCTTCGAGGACTATTTCGCCGGCGACATCCGCGCCCTGGAGCGCGTGCCCGTGGCCACCGTCGGCACCGCCTTTCAGCGCAAGGTCTGGGTGGCGCTGCAGGCGATCCCGGCCGGCGAGACCCGCAGCTACGGCCAGCTCGCCCGCGAGATCGGCGCGCCCAAGGCGATGCGGGCCGTCGGCCTCGCCAATGGCCAGAACCCCGTCGCCCTCGCCATCCCCTGCCATCGCGTCATCGGGGCCGACGGCTCGCTCACCGGCTTCGGCGGCGGCCTGCCGCGCAAGCGCTGGCTGCTGCGCCACGAAGGCGCGGCGTTCAAGGACAGGGAGCCCGCGCCGGAACTGCCGCTCGCCGGGGCAGCCGCCGCCTGATCAGCCGCCGGACGGATCCTCCATGCGCCGCAGCATCTGCCGGCCGCCGGTCCGCACGAAACGCCAGACCAGCACCGCCGCGAGCGCCAGGAAGCCGAGATCGAGCCAGGTGGTGTAGTTCCAGGAAAAGCCCTGCTCGACGATCCGGGCCGAGCGGTGCTGCGGGACGAGACGAAGCGCGCCGAAGAGCAGCTCGACGGCGTAGCCGGCCAGCGCCATGGCGCCATAGAAGAGCACGAAGAGCACGGCGGCGGGCCTTAGGCCGTAATAGCGGCGATAGATGTCGAGGATCGGCAGCACGATCAGATCGGCGAAGATGAAGGCGATCACCCCGCCGAAGCTGGCGCCGCCGTTCCACAGCACGGCCGCGAGCGGCACGTTGCCCACCGAGCAGACGAAGGACGCCACCGCGACCAGGGGGCCGAGCAGCGGTCCGACGATCCTCGCCAGCACGGGATGGCCGCTGAAGAACACTAGCGACCAGGCCGAATGCGGCACCCAGGCGGCGAGCGCGCCGGCGATCAGCAGCCCGGCGACGAGGTCGACCCACACCGAGGCCCAGTCCATGACGAAATACTGGGAGACGGCGGTGAAGCCCTCGCCGGACACCAGCCGCCGCAGCAGCGGCCCCTCGGAGAGCGACATGTCCATCTGCGCGTGGCCCTCCATGCGCCCGGCCACGCCCCTGTCGGCCTGCTCCCTGGCCTGCGCCACCAGGGCGCGCGGCAGGAAGAGGCGCATGAGCACTGTGAGAATGACGATCATGACGACGCCGCCGGCCCAGGTCGCCGCGGTGAAGCGCCAGCCGAGCATCACCCAGAGCACCAGCCCCAGTTCCATGACGAGGTTGGTCGAGGCGAACTGGAAGGCCATGGCGGCGCGGAAATCGGCGCCCTTGCGGATCATCGACCGGGTGATCGCCACGGCGGCGTAGGAACACGAGGACGACGCCGCCCCGAGCGCCGACGCCTTCAGGATCGAGCCGGGGCGATCATCGGGCAGCAGCCTGGCCATCTCCCTGTGCGAAACCACCGCCTGGATGGCGCCCGAGATGAAGAAGCCGAACACCAGCGGCCACAGCAACAACCAGCCCATGGCGAGCGCCAGGGAGAGCGCGCGCCAGATCTGGTTCAACAGGTCCACGGTCGTCAGGCTCCCTGGGTGCGGCTCCAAGCCTAATGCGCGAGCAATGCGACCGCGCCACCGACCGTGATCTTCACATCGCTCATTCGCCACCTCGCAAAGTCCGCACGTCGGACCGGAAACCTACGCCGCCTGCAGGCCGAACTGCAGCTCCGCCAGACGTGCATAGAGCCCGCCGCTCTTGACGAGGTCGGCGTGGATCCCCTCCTCGACGACGCGGCCGCGGTCCATGACCACGATGCGGTCCGCGGCCAGCACGGTGGCGAGGCGGTGGGCGATGACCAGGGTGGTGCGGCCCTGCATGGCCTCGGCGAGGGCGCGCTGGACGAGGCGCTCGCTCTCGGCGTCGAGGGCGCTGGTGGCCTCGTCGAGGAGCAGGATCGGCGCCCCGCGCAGCAGGGCGCGGGCGATGGCGAGCCGCTGCCTCTGGCCGCCGGAGAGGGTCCTGGCCCGCTCGCCCAGCGGCGTATCGAACCCCTGCGGCAGCGCTTCCAGGAACGCCTGCGCCTGGGCCGCGCGCGCCGCCGCCTTCAGCTCGTCCAGGCTGGCGTCCTCGCGCCCGAAACGCAGATTGTCGAGCGCCGAGCCCGAGAACAGCGGCGCGTCCTGGGCGACGAGGGCGATGCGGGCGCGCGCCTGGGCGGGATCGGCCTCGCGCAGATCGACGCCGTCGAGGCGGACCGCCCCCGACTGCGGATCGTAGAAGCGCAGCAGCAGCTTCAGCACCGTGCTCTTGCCGGCGCCCGAGGGGCCGACCAGCGCCACCCGCTCGCCGGGCCGCACGTCGAGGTCGAAACCCGTCAGCGCCGGCAGGTCAGACCGGCCGGGATAGGCGAAGCCGACGTTCTCGAAGGCGATCGCGCCCCTGGCGGGCGAGGGCAGCGGCCGCGGTCTGGCGGGCGCGGCTATGGCGGGCGCCGCCTTCAGGATCTCGGAGATCCGCTCCATGGCGCCGGCGGTCTTCTGGACGTCGCCCCAGGTCTCGCCGAGCGCGCCCACCGAGCCGCCGGCGAGCACGGCCAGGAAGACGAACTGGATGAGCACGCCGCCGGTCATGCGCGGATCGTGCAGCACGAAGCTGGCGAGGGCGGCGCGCCAGAGCACGAAGCCGATGCCGACGAAGAGCAGGATCATCACCAGCGCGGTCATCACGGCGCGGGCGCGGATGCGCCCCACCGAGGCGCGGAAGGCCGTCTCCACCGCCGCATCGAAACGGGCCGCGGCGCTGGCCTCGCGCCCGAAGGCCTGCACGGTGTCGAGACCGTCGAGGGTCTCGCCGGCGTAGGCGACCGCTTCGGCGAAACGCTGCTGCGCCCCGGCCGAGAGCCGTCGCACGATGCGCCCGACGCCGATCAGCGGCGCGATCACCAGCACGCCCACCAGGACCGCGAGCCCGGTGAAGCCGGGGCTCAGCCAGATCAGCCAGGCGAAGGCGCCCAGGAAGGTGAGCAGGTTGCGCAGCGCCGTCGAGACCGAGGCGCCCACCATGTTCTCGACGATGGTGAGATCGGTGGTCAGTCGCGACAGCACCTCGCCGGTGCGGATGGCGAGGAAGAAGCCCTGGTCGAGCCGCATCACCTGCCGGTAGAGCCCCTCGCGCAGGTCGGCGACCACCCGCTCGCCCAGCCGGCTGATGAAGAAGAAGCGCCCCGCCGTCGCCAGCGCCAGCACGGCCGCGTCGATGGCGGCCAGGAGGAAATAGCGATCCAGCGAGGCGGCGGTCCTGCCCGCGAGGCCGCGGTCGATGAGCAGCTCCAGGATCAGCGGCAGGGCGAGGGTGGCGCCGGTGGAGGCCGCGAGGAAGGCGACAGAGGCCGCCGCATCGCCGGCGTGGGCGCGGACGTGCGGCGCGAGGCCGGCCAGCGGGCGAAGGTCGCGTCGCCGCTTGCGCTCGTCGGCGACGGAGGCTTCCCGGCTCATGACTCCAACCCTTGCGCCGCAAAGCGCGTCTCGTGTATAGGCGCGGCCTTCCTGATCCTGGGCCGCCGCGGCCGGCCGGAGGGGCGCTCCCCGTGAAGCAAGACACCCATCCCGACTACCACTTCATCACCGTGGTGATGACCGACGGGACCACCTATCAGACGCGCTCCACCTACGGCAAGGAAGGCGCGACGCTGCATCTGGACGTCGATCCCAAGACGCATCCGGCCTGGACCGGCGGCGGCCAGGCGCTGGTCGACCGTGGCGGGCGCGTCTCGCGCTTCGCCGCCAAATACGGCGGCTTCCTCAGGAAGTAGCCCCGCGGCGCAGGCGCAGCCGGCCTAGCCCCCGAAGGCGTCCTTCAGGCGTTCGAACTGCGACAGCACCGGGTGCGGCGGCGCCGCGTCGGCGGCGGTCTCGACGTACATGCGCAGGTCCAGATGCCGGACCCGCTCGAACAGACGCTCGGAGCGGCCCAGCAGCGCCGCGAGGGGCGCGGGCAGAGCCTCGGCGGCCACGGCCATTTCGGCTTCCGCGCCCAGCCGATAGCCGGCGCCAGCCGCCGATTGCGGCGCCATGTCGCCTTCGCGCACCGCCCGCTGCACCAGCAGCCACGAGGCCACCTGCATCAGCCGCGTGGTCAGCCGCATGCTCTCGCTGGCGTAAGCCAGGGCGGCGTTGCGCGACAGCAGCTTGGAATCCTGACGGCCGGGACCGTCGAGGTAGGCGGCGGTCTCCTCGACCAGATCCATGCCCTCCTGGAAGGTGTGCTCGAAGAGCTCGGAACGCGCGAAGCCGGAGATGGCCTCGGCGCGCCAGCCCGCCGGCTGCTGCTGACCAACTTCCCCCATGCGTTCTCCAAACCCCATCGCCCGCCGGACACACATCACCCGCCGCGAGCGCCCGGCTGCAACCGCCGTGCCAGCCGCGCCGGCGCCGCCCCCGTGCGCTCCTACACCCTAGCCGGGGCGCCCGAACAGCGAGTCGGCGGCGGCCCGTCCGGCCCGCTTGCGCTCCAACTGCGCACGCGTGCGCGCGATCTCCGCCTCCAGCGCCTCGATCCGCTCCTGCAGATCGACGACGGCGAGCAGCTCCAGATCCTCGCGCGCCGCCTCCAGCAGCGCCCAGCCCCGCGCCCGCCTGACCGGTTCGGCCTCTTCCTCGGCCATCTCGCGGGTCTCCTTTGCCCAGGGTCGCGCTCTTGGCGTAAGGGTGCCGCATCTGACGCCGGGCGGGCGCGGATGACAAGATCGAAGGCCGGGACCATGGCGCAGAGCCTCATGAGCGCGATCGTCGTCGAGGGCGGCAAAGGTGCGGCCGGGGCGCTGAGGCTGGCGCAGATCGACCGGGCCGAGCCGGCGCCGGGTCAGGTGCTGATCCGCGTCGAGGCCGCCGGCGTCAACCGCCCGGACATCATCCAGCGTCAGGGATTCTATCCGCCGCCGCCGGGGGCGCCGACGACGCTGGGGCTGGAGGTGGCCGGCGAGATCGTGTCCGGCGCGGGCCGATGGCGGGCGGGCGAGCGGGTCTGCGCCCTGCTGGGCGGCGGCGGCTATGCCCAGTTCGCCGCCTGCGATCCGCGCCACGCCCTGCCGATCCCGCGCGGACTTTCGGCCGTCGAGGCCGCCGCCCTGCCCGAGACCGTGTTCACCGTCTACGCCAATGTCTTCGAAGGCGGCGCCCTGAAGGCGGGCGAGACCTTCATGGTCCACGGCGCGACCTCCGGCATCGGGGTCGCCGCCATCCAGATGGCCAAGGCGGCCGGCGCCAGGGTCATCGCCACCGCGCGCGGGCGAGACAAGGCCGACGCCGCCAGGAGGCTGGGCGCGGACGTGGCGGTCGACGCCAGCGCCGAGGACTTCGAGGCGGCCGCCAGCGCCGCCGGCGGCGTCGACGTGATCCTCGACATGGTCGCCGGCCCCTACTTTCCGAAGAACCTGGCGGCGCTGAAGACCGGTGGACGGCTGGTGCACATCGCCTCGCTGGGCGGCGCCGCGGTGCAGCTGCCCATCGGCGCCATGATGCAGAAGCGCGCCGTGATCACCGGCTCGACCTTGCGGCCGCGCGACGCCGACGAGAAGGCGCGGCTCGCCGCGGCGGTGGAGCGCGTGGTCTGGCCGTGGATCGAGGCCGGCAAGGTCAGGGCGGTCGTCGATCGCACCTTCCCGCTCGCCGAGGCGGGCGCCGCCCAGGCGCTGATGGAAAGCGGCGGGCACCTCGGCAAGATCGTGCTGACCGTCTGAGGGGCGAGACGGCCGAGGAATGGCGTTTCCTTGGAAGGCCGAACGCCCTATATGAGCGCCATCAACCGCCCGGCCGAAAGGCCGGGCGCCGCTGTTTTCGAGGAGACGCGCGAAGGCGCGGGACGACCCATGGCCGACCAGATCCTGATGCCCAAGGCCACGGCGGTGTGGCTGGTGGACAACACCTCGATGACCTTCGAGCAGATCGCCGATTTCTGCGGCCTGCACCCGCTGGAGGTGAAGGGGATCGCCGACGGCGAGGTGGCGCGCGACATCCGCGGCGCCGACCCGATCGCCAACGGCCAGCTGACGCGCGAGGAACTCGACCGGGCTCAGCGCGAGCCGAAATACCGCATGAAGGCCCAGAAAAGCCGGCACGCCGAGCTGCTGAAGCCGATCCGCAAGGGGCCGCGCTACACCCCGGTGTCGCGCCGGCAGGACCGGCCCGACGCCATCGCCTGGTTCGTGCGCAACCACCCCGAGGTGAGCGACGCCCAGCTCGCCAAGATCCTCGGAACCACCAAGTCCACCATCGACCAGGTCCGGGGCCGCACCCACTGGAACGCCGCCAACATCAAGCCAGTGGACCCGGTGACCCTGGGTCTCGTCACCCAGCTCGAACTCGACGCCGTAGTGCGGATCGCCGCCGAGAAGAAGGCGCGCGACGACGCCAAGCGCGGCGCCGACCACCCGGAAGGCGCGACGCTGCGGTCGGCCGCCGAGGCGTCGGCTGACGCGAATCTCGGCCCCGAGGACGAAGAGGGCTGAGAACGGCCGGATGCAGGCGGGGGCGCGCCCCTACTGGACCTGGACCTTCAGCGTCTCCAGTTCCTCCTTCAATCGAAGCTTCTGTCGTTTCAGGTCCTTGAGGCGGATCTCGTCGGCCGCCGGCCGGCTCAGCTCGTCCTCGATGGCGCGTTCCAGGTTCTGGTGGCGGGTTCCAAGTTCGCGAATACGAGCATCGATGGCCATGGCCTTGGCTCTCCCTTGTGGTCGACTCGGCGGATTCAACACCCCTCACGCGCGCCTGTCAGATCACATATGGTTGCGCAAACCATCGGCCGGCGCGCTGGCCGTCCGCCTCTGCGAGAACCTGGGAAGATGAGCAATGGAGCGCCGCTGGTCGTGGGGATCTCCGGCGCCTCGGGGGCGATCTATGGCGTCAGGATGCTGGACGCCTGCCGCGAACTCGGCGTGGCGGCGCACCTGATCGTCTCGCGCGCCGCGGTGCTGACGCTCGCCGAGGAGGCCCGGCTCAGCCTGGCCGAGGTTTCGGCCAGGGCTGCGGTCACGCACAAGGCCGCCGACATGGGGGCCGCGCTCGCCTCCGGCTCGTTTCCCACGCTGGGCATGGTGGTCGCCCCCTGCTCGATCCGGACCATGAGCGAGATCGCCTCGGGGGTCACCGCTTCGCTCCTGACCAGGGCCGCGGACGTGACCTTGAAGGAGCGCCGGACCCTGGTGCTGATGGTGCGAGAAAGTCCGCTGCACCTGGGCCACCTCAGGACCTTGGCGCGCCTGGCCGAGATGGGCGCGGTGATCGCCCCGCCGATGCCCGCCTTCTATGCCGGACCGCAGGATCTGGCGCAGCTCGTCGACCAGTCGGTGGGCCGCGCCCTCGATCTCTTCGGCCTTTCCTGGGCGCCGGTGCGTCGCTGGGGCCAGGACGTGGGCCCGATCGCCGGCGGGGTCGGCCAGGCGTGACGGCCGGCGACAGGCTCTGGGCGTTCGCGACCGCCGCCTACGATCGCGCCGGCGCCCGGGCGATCTTCCTCGAGCTGCAGGACCTGCACGGCCAGTGCGTGGTCTTCCTCATCTGGAGCCTGTGGCTGGCGGCCGAGAGCCGTGCGCCGTCGGACGCCGCGCTCGCCGCGGCCGCTGACATCGCGCGGACCTGGGAGGCCGCCGCCACCGCCCCGCTCAGAGCGCTGCGACGCGGCCTCGAGGGCGCGGCGCCGGCGCCCTTGTGCGGCCCGTCCGAGCGGCTGCGGGTAGAGGTGAAGGCCCTCGAACTGGAAGCCGAGCGCATGCTGCTGCAGACGCTGGACTGCGCCACCGCGGCCGCTGCGGGGCCGCCGCTCGCAGCCGCTGCGATGCTGGCGCGCGCCGCGAGGGCGTGGAGCGCAGCCCCGCCGCAGGCGCTGCTGGAGCGCCTGGCCGAAGTGCTCGCCTGAGTGGTTCTCGCCCGCGCCCCCAGCTGCTATCAGCGCGGTGCACGCAAGACGAGACGCTGCCGCTCGCCGCCGTGCACGGGGGCCGGGTCGCAAGGCCGATGGACGACAAGGCGCTGGAGCCGGAGGAAGAGGCGCGGATTCGCGCCGAGATCGTCGCCCTGCGCCAGGAGCATCAGGATCTGGACGATTCCGTGCGCGCGCTGGAGGCGCGGCCCATGACCGACCAGTTGCAGATCGCCCGTCTGAAGCGGAAGAAGCTCACTCTGCGCGACCAGATCGCCAAGCTGGAAGACCGTCTGACGCCCGACATCATCGCCTGACGATCGTCCGATGGCCGGCTGACGCGCGCCGCCCGCCGCGCGCGTCCGCGGCTTGCCGGCGCCCGGCGCATCGGCCATATGCCGGCCATGGAAGAGCAGGTCCTGCACGATGTCGTCGCCGCGGCCCTGAAGGCCGGGGCCGACGCGGCCGAAGCGGTGTTCGCCGAGCGCCACTCCCTCTCGGTCAGCGTGCGCCTGGGCGCGCTGGAGGAAGTCGAGCGCGAGGAGGCGCGCGATCTCGGCGTGCGCGTGCTGATCGGCCGGCGCCAGGCTTCGGTCTCCGGCTCCGACGTCTCCGCCGAGGGCCGCGGCAAGCTCGTCGAACGGGCGGTCGCCATGGCGAGGCTGGCGCCCGAGGATCCCTACGCCGGTCTCGCAGACCGTGAGCAGCTGGCGCGCGGCCCCTTTCCCGATCTCGACCTCTTCGATGCGAGCGAGCCGGACGCCGAGGCGCTGGAGCAGCGGGCGCTGGCGGCCGAGGACGCCGCCCGCGCCGTGCCCGGCGTCACCAATTCCGAGGCCAGCTCCGCCGGCTGGTCGGCGGCATCCTGGCGCCTGGTCGCCAGCAACGGCTTTGCCGGGCTGCATCGCGCCTCGGGCTTTTCCATCGGCTCCGGGGCGATCGCCGGCGAAGGCGCCGGCATGGAGCGCGGCGCCGAGGGGCGCCAGACGCGCTGGCAGGCCGATCTCCCCGAGCCCGAGACGATCGGCGCCGAGGCCGGCCGCCGCGCCGTCGCCAAGCTGGCGCCGCGCAAGATCGCCTCCACCACCGCGCCGGTGATCTTCGAGAATCGTGTCGCGGCCTCGGTGCTGGGCCCGCTGATGGGCGCCATCTCCGGACCGTCGGTGGCGCGCGGCGTCTCGTTCCTGAAGGCGCATCTCGGCCGCGAGGTCTTCTCCAGGGCGGTCACCATCGCCGACGAGCCGCATCGGCCGCGCGGCCTCGGCTCCTCGCCGTTCGACGACGAGGGCGTCGCCAACCGCAGCCGGCGCATCGTCGATGCGGGCGTGCTCGCCACCTGGCTGCTCAACACCGCCTCGGCGCGCCAGCTCGGCCTCGAGACCACCGGCCACGCCTCGCGCGGGCTCGCCGGTCCGCCAGGCGTGGGGGCGACCAACCTCACCCTCCTGCCCGGCGAGACGGACCAGGCCGGCCTGATGCGCGACGCGGGCGCCGGCCTCTTGGTGAACAGTCTTTTCGGCCCCTCGCTCAATGCCAACACGGGCGACTGGTCGGTGGGCTGCTCCGGCTTCTGGTTCGAGGACGGCGAGATCGCCTATCCGGTGAGCGAGATCACCATCGCCGGCAATCTCATCGAGGTCTACCGCCGGGTCGTGCCGGGCTCGGACCTCGAGTTCCGCGGCGCCTCGAACGCCCCGTCCATCCTGATGGACGCGGTGGCCATCGCCGGCAAATAGGTCGCCGGGCGTGGCCGATCAGCGCCAGCTGCTGCATCTCGTCATCGGCGGCGAGCTGGAGGCGGTCGGCGGTCGCCGTTTCCGCGACCTCGCCAAGCTCGACTTCGTGGGCGCCTACCCAAGCTATCGCGAGGCGCACGCCGCCTGGAAGGCCAAGGCCCAGGCGACCGTCGACAACGCCCTCACCCGCTATTTCATCATCCACGCCCACCGCCTGCTCGACCCCGAGACCGATGGCGAGGATCACGGGGACTGAGCCTGGCGCCCGGGCCTATTCGCGCCGCAGCAGCTTGTCGGTGATCAGCGTGCCCCACCACTGCGCCCTGAAGGTGCGCTGGAGCGCCTCCGCGTCGTAGGCCGGGCTCTGCGCCCAATCCAGCAGCGAGATTCCCCTGGGCTCCGCCTCGGCCAGGTAGCGCTCGAACACATAGTCGAGCACGCCGGTGAGGCCGGCGCGGAAGTGGCCGAAGCGCAGGTCGAGCTGGCGGATCGCCTCGGCGATCGGCAGGCCCTGGCGGAAATGCATGTAGAGCACGCTCATCAGGCCGGCGCGGTCGGCGCCGGACTTGCAGTGCATCATCGCCGGATATTCGACGCTCTCGAAGAGGGCCTTGGCCCCGACGAACTGCTCCGGCGGCGGCGGCTCGCGCGATTTCACCGCGAACACCACATAGTTCATGCCCAGCCGCTTGCAGGCGTCGATCTCCAGCGCATGATGGCTGTCGGCGCCGCCGCGCAGGTTGATGATGGTCCTGACGCCGCGCTTCTTCCAGGCCCTGACCTGGAACGGCCAGGGCTGGTTCGCCCGCGCCAGTTCGTCGCTCAGCCAGGTGGCGTTGGAGAAGCCCAGGCGGAAATAGGCGTGGTCGTAGAAGCAGTAATGCAGATAGGTCGCCAGCCGCCCGCGCGGCGTCGAAACATTGAAGGCCGTCACCCACCCTCCGTCACCTAGCAGCTTCGCGGCCTAGTTAGGGCGCGCCGGGGCCCGTGGGAAGGGCCGCGGCGGCGATCGCCGCGAGCGGCAGCATGAGGCGCAGCGGATCGTCGACGAGCCGCAGCGCGCCGAAACGCTCGTACCAGGCTGCGGCGCGCTCATCCTTGGCGTCGATGGCCAGCGCCACGCCGCCGACTTCGGCGGCCACCGCGATGGCGCGCCGTCCGGCGGCGAAGAGTAGGGCAGACCCGATCCGCTGGCCCTGCATGGTCAGGCTCACCGCCAGACGGCCCAGGCGGAACACGGGCGTCTCGTAGCGCCCGAGCTTGCGGGCGATGGCGGCCGGAACCCGGGCGTACTCGACGGCGCCAGGGCTGATCGCATAATATCCCAGCACGCGCGCCGGCTCGTCCGGCGGCACGGCGACGAAGGTCTTGGCGCCGCCGCCGCCGTGATTCTGTCGTGCGTAGCGTTGCAGATAGGTATTGAGATCCGCCGAGCCGCAACCGAAGCCGGCGCGGTCGTGGTGGCGGCCGATCGGCTCCTCGCGCCAGCGGGAGCGCTCAACCGCCGGTCTGCTCTACGTAACTGCGCGCCGCGGCGCGCAGGGCGTCCGTCGGCGCGGGCGGATGCTCCAGCAGCTCCAGCACCCGCATCGTGTCGCGCTCGGAAAGCACGATGCGTTCGTTGCGCGCGACCACGTCGCGTGCTGCCGGCAGGGCCGCGCGCAGGACGAAGCCGGTCAGGTCGAGCCGCTCGTAAAGCGCAGCCGCGACGAGCAGCCGCTTCTCCTCTTTGGTGGCGCGCAGCTCGAGTCGGTCGTCGCGACTCAGGGCGGGGCGGGGCATGATGGTCCTCCAGAATTCACACGACAGGTAGCGCACGGATGCGAGCCGTACAAGGACAGCCGACCGCCGACGCGGCGGCTTGACACTCGGGGCCAGCCGTCCGACCCCTCGCGCGCATGGGCCAGGCCGAAGCATTCCCTTCCGCCCCGGCGCTCGCGTGGCGGGTGGCGCGCACCTATCTGGCGCGGCGGTGGGGCGCGGTGGCGGCGGGCGTCGCCTGCGCGGTGCTGGCCGCGGCGTTCACCGGGCTGCTCGCCAAGCTGATCCAGCCGGCCATCGACCAGTTGCTGAAGGGCCACGCCGACACCGCCGCGCTGGAGACGCTGCCGGCGATCCTGGCGGTGCTGGCGGTGGCGAGGGGCGTGGCGCAGATCGCCCAGTCCATGCTCGCCAACCGGATCGGCCAGGGGGTGGTGAGCGACGTCCAGACCGAGCTGGTGGGCAAGCTGATGCGCGCCGATCTGGCGCGGCTGCGCGCCACCCACACCGGCGGCTTCATCTCCCAGGTTCTCAACGACGCCGGCATGATCCGCGACGCCGCCGCCGCCGGCATCCTCAACTACGTGCAGCAGTCCCTGACCATCGCCGCCATGCTGGCGGTGATGCTGAGCATGGACTGGGTGCTCACCGGGCTCGTGCTCCTGGTTGGGCCGATCGTCGGCTGGGTGCTGCGCGACTATTCGAGACGCACCACGCGGGCGGCGCGCGGCGTCATGGACGGCAACGCCTCGCTGATGACCACCATCCTGGAAAGCCTCGACGGCGTGCGGGTGGTGAAGATGGAGGGCCGCGAAGACTTCGAGCGCGATCGGGCCGCCGCCGCCATCGCCTTGCGCCAGCGCCACGTCATCGCCGGCGGCGACGCCAAGGCGACCGCGGCGCCGGTTTCCGAGATCCTCAGCATGCTGATGGTGGCGGGCGTCTTCGCCTACGCCGACTGGCGCGTCCACATGGCGCCGACGCACCTGGGCCCCCTCGCCGTCGAGCCCCTGACGGCGGGCGGGCTCGCCGCCTTCATCGTCGCCCTGATGGCCGCGGGCCAGTACCTGCGCCAGTTCGCCAGTTCGCAGACCACCATGGCCGAGGGCCTGGAGGCGGCGCGGCGGGTCTTTTCAACCCTGGACGTCGCGCCGACGATCGCGGATGCGCCGGGCGCCGCCATCCTGGCGCCCGGCGCGGGGACGGTGCGGCTCGACGACGTCAGCTTTTCCTACGATGGGGAGGCGCCGGTGCTGGGCGCCCTCACCCTGGAAGCGCGCCGCGGCGAAATCGTCGCCCTGGTGGGTCCCTCCGGCGCCGGCAAGACCACCGTGCTCAATCTCATCGCGCGCTTCTACGACGTGAGCGGAGGAACCGTGAGCATCGATGGCCAGGACGTGCGCGGCGTCACCCTCGCCTCGCTGCGCGCCCAGATCGCCCTGGTGACGCAGGAGCCGTTCCTGTTCGACGACAGCATCGCGGCCAACATCGCCTATGGCCGAGCCGGGGCGAGCCGGGCCGAGATCGAGGCCGCGGCCCGGGCGGCGGCGGCGCACGATTTCATCCGCGCCCTTCCCAGGGGCTACGACACCCAGGTCGGCGAGGCGGGCGCCCGGCTCTCGGGCGGTCAGCGCCAGCGGATCGCCATCGCCCGCGCCTTCCTGAAGGATGCGCCGATCCTGCTGCTCGACGAGGCCACCAGCGCGCTCGACACCGAAAGCGAGGCCCAGGTGCAGGCGGCGCTGGAACGGCTGATCGCCGGGCGCACCACCATCCTCATCGCGCATCGGCTTTCCACGGTGCGCGGCGCCGATCGCATCTACGTCGTCGACGCCGGCCAGGTGGTGGAGATCGGCGCCCACGCCGAACTCATCGGGGCCGGCGGCCTCTACGCCAGGCTGGCCGGGACCCAGAACCTGGAGGCGGAGAGCGCGGCTTGAAGACGAAGCGCCTGCTGAGCCATGCCGGCGTTCAGCGTGTCCTCGGCTGGGTGCTGGCGGCCTATCTGAAGCTGATCCTGCGCACCGTGCGCTGGCGCCAGGAGAACGCGGCCTGCGTCGAGCCGGTGCTCGCCGGCGACAGCGGGGCGGTGGCGCTGTTCTGGCACGGCCGCATCCCGATGTGCCTCGCCATCGCCCCAGCCTGGTGGCGCAAGCCGCGGCGGGCGCTGATCTCGCCATCCTCGGACGGCGAGTTCCTCGCTCTGGCGCTGGCGCGCGCCGGCTTTCCGGCCATCCGCATGTCCACCGCCAAGCGCAAGGACACGGCCAAGGCGCGCGCGGCGGTGGCGGCGTTCCGGGAGGCGGTGGCGTGGGTGGGGCGCGGCGGGGTGCTCGTGGTCACCCCCGACGGACCGCGCGGGCCTGGCGAAGTCATCGCACCCGGCGCCTTGCAGATCGCGCGGCGATCTGGCGCGCCGGTGTTCCTGATGGGTCTCGCGGCGGCGCCGGCGCTGCAGCTGAAATCCTGGGACAAGCTGACCATCGCCGCGCCGTTCGGCCGCGGCGCCCTCGTCTGGGAGGGGCCGCTCTTCGTCCCCGCCACGGCGGCCGACTCGGAAATCAGCGCCCTGATCGCCGACTGGTCCGCCCGCCTCTCGGCGACGACCCGCCGCGCCGAAGCTCTGGTGCAAGGTGGGCGCCGTTCGGCGGCGCCAGCGCGGGCGCCCGCATGAGCCGGACCCGCCTGCCCGCCTCGCTTCGGCTCTACGCGCTCGCCGCCGCCCTGGTCGAGCCGCTCGCACCGCGCTTCCTGGCCGGGCGCGCCCGCCGCGGCAAGGAAGACCCGCTGCGCCTCGCCGAGCGCCTCGGCAACGGCTCGGCTGAACGCCCCGCCGGCGCGCTGGTCTGGCTGCACGCCGTCAGCGTCGGCGAAAGCGTCTCGCTGCTGCCCCTGGTGGAGCGGCTGCGCGCCGAGCGGCCGGATCTGGGCCTGCTGGTGACCAGCGGCACGCGCGCCTCGGCAGAACTGCTCGCCCGCCGCCTTCCCCCCGGGGCCATCCACCAGTACGCGCCCATCGACACGCCGCGCGCCGTGGCGCGCTTCCTCGCCCACTGGCGCCCCGAGCTCGGGATCTTCGTCGAGAGCGAGCTTTGGCCAAACCTCATCCTGGCGTCGCGGCGAGGCGGAACCCGGCTGGCGCTGATCTCGGCGCGGATCACCGAGAGGAGCGCGCGCGCCTGGCGGCGGCGCCCCGCGGCGGCGCGCGCCGTGCTTCGCGCCTTCGACCTCATCCTTGCCCAGGACGGCGCCGCCCAGGCGCGCCTCGCCGGCCTCGGGGCCGAGGTCGCCGGCCGGCTCAACCTGAAGCGGCTGGGCGCGCCGCTCGGCGCCGACGCGGTCGAACTCGCGCGGCTGCGAGCCGCGGCCGGGGGGCGCGCCGTCGTGCTGGCGCTCAGCACCCACGCGCCGGAAGAAGCCCTCGTCGCCGCGGCCGTCCGGCCATTGACGCCGCAGCCCCTGCTGGTGATCGCGCCGCGCCATCCGGCGCGCGCCGGGGAGATCGCCGGCGCGCTCGCCGGCCGGCGCCTCGCCCGGCGGACCCAGGGCGACGCGCTCGCCGCGGCCACGGAAGTCTATCTCGCCGACACCCTGGGCGAGGTCGGGCTGTTTCTGCGCCTCGCCGACGTCGCGGTGGTGGGCGGCGGCTTCGGACGCGGCGTCGGCGGCCACAATCCGCTGGAGCCGGCGCGCCTGGGCGTCCCTGTCGTGGCCGGTCCCGACATCGCCAATCACGCCGAGACCTACGCCGAGATGCTGGACGCCGGCGCCGCCGTGATCGCCCATGACGAGGCCGGCCTCACCGCCGTGCTGGCGGCGCTTCTCGAGGACGAGCCGCGCCGAAGGCGGATCGGCGCGGCCGCCCTCGCCTTCGCCGAGCGCCAGGCCGGCGAACTCGACGTGGCGCTGGCCGCCATCCGCCCGCTGCTGCCCTAGATGAAGCTGGCGACGCCGCGCTGGTGGTATGTCCGCTCCGGCGCGCCGATGGCGGTGACGCGCGCCGTGTTGCGGCCCGCCGCCTGGATCTGGGCCGGCGCCACCGCCGGGCGGCTCGCACGCGCTGCGCCGCTCGATCCGGGCGTCGCGGTGATCTGCGTCGGCAATCTCACCCTCGGCGGCTCCGGCAAGACCCCGGTGGTGCGCGCCCTGGCGCGCCGCTTCGCCTCGGGCGGGCGCGCGGTGCACATCCTCACGCGTGGGCACGGCGGGCGGCTGAAGGGGCCGGTGCAGGTCGACCCGGCGCGGCATGCGGCGGCGGACGTCGGCGACGAGGCGCTGATGCTGGCCGCCGAGGCGCCCGTCTGGGTGGCGCGCGACCGGGCCGCGGGCGCCCTGGCCGCGGTCGCCGCCGGCGCCGCGGTCGTGGTCATGGACGATGGCCACCAGAACCCGCAGCCGAGGAAGGCGGTCTCGATCGTCGTGGTCGACGGCGAGACGCGCGGCGGCGAATGGCCGTTCGGCGACGGCGCGGTCTTTCCCGCCGGCCCGATGCGCGAGCCGCTGGCGGCCGGCCTGGCGCGCGCCGACGCGGTGATCGTCCTGCTGCCCGGCGACCTCGCCGCGCCCGATCCGGCCCTGACGACGGTGTTCGGCGCAACGCCGGTGCTGGTCGCCCACCTCGTGCCGACGAGGCCGCCTCCGGCCGGCCCGCAACTCGCCTTCGCCGGCATCGGCAAGCCCTGGAAGATGGAGCGCGCCCTCCAGGCCGCCGGCTGCGACCTCGTCGACTTCGCCCCCCTCGCCGACCACGCCCGCCTGGGCGAGCCGCTGCTGAGGCTGCTCGCCCGTCGCGCCAGCCTGCTGGGTGCGGGCCTCCTCACCACCGAGAAGGACTGGATCCGTCTGCCGCCCGCCTGGCGCAGCCGCGTCGCCGCGTGGCCGGTCGAGGCCCGCTTCGACGACGAGGCCGCCCTGGAACGCCTGCTTCGGCCGGTGGAGAACGCCATCGCGGCCAGATGACGCCCTGACTGCCTGGCTTCGGAGTCACAGCCCGAGCGCGTCGAGGCCGGCCCGAATATCGCCTTCGACCTTGACCGCGTCGCAGGCGCGGGCGCCGGTGAGATCCCACCAGAGGCGGTCGATGCTGTAGCGCGTGAACCACCAGCGCGACCGCGCCAGCACCTCTGCGGCGGCGTCGCCATAGCAAGCCGCCGCGCGCGCCGGCGCCCAGTCGCCGTACGCCCAGAGGAAGGTGAAATCGAACGCGGGGTCGCCCGGTCCGGCGTCGGTGAAGTCGATGACGCCGGCGAGTCGCTGGCCGTTCGGCTCCAGCAGGATGTGATCCTCGCTGAGGTCCCCATGAATCAGCACCTTCGGGGCTCGATCCACCACCGCAGCCAAGAGCTCGAAGAAGCGGTCGATGCGCGCGATCAGGTCGAGCGCCAGCGCCGACGCGATTCGCGCCCGCCGCCGCCGATTGGCTCGCGCGAACTCCCTCCCGCCGTGTTTCGGCGCCGCCGCGCCGTCGGGCGAAGCGACCAGCGAAGGCGAAAGTCGGTGCAAGCGCGCCAGGAAGCCGCCGAGTTCGTCCAGGACGCGCTCCTGGACCTGGCGGGGCAGCGCCGCGAACACTGCTTCGCTGAGTTCGCAGCCCTGGATCATCCGGTAGCCGGCGAAGTCGCCCGCTACCGACACCCGTTCGTATCTCGGCGCCGCCAGCGAGGACACCTGGTTCAGCCGATGGAGCAGCCGCCGCTCGCCCGCCGCATAGGATGCGGCCCTGGCGCTGCGGGGGAAGCGGAACACCCAGGCGTCGTCGAGCATGACCACCGCGTGATCTTCGCCGAGGTCGTTCAAGGTCGCTTCGGCAAAGTCGAGATCGGGGAACTCGGCCCGGATGCGCGCGACCAGAGCCTCGACGTCCACGCGGCCCTGCGTCAGCATCGGCGAGGCGGAGCGGCCCTCAGGCCCCCGCCCGTTCGGCGAACTTCCAGGCGGCGGCGCCGAGCGCCGGCACGCGGGCGGCCATGGCGGCGGCCTGCGGCGAGTTCGCCGTGCCGTCGCGGGCGCGGCCGACGATGCCCTGTACGATCCCGGCCAGCCGGAAGATGTTGTAGGCGAAGTACCAGTTGAGGTCGGGCAGGCCCGACCGTCCGGTGCGGGCGCAATAATCCTCGACGACCTCGTCGATCGTCGGCGCGCCATGGGCGGCCAGGTCGGCGATCCCCGACATGCCGCCGTTGACCCAGCTCATCAGGAAATAGGTGAAGTCGGCCAGGGGATTGCCGATCGTGCCCAGCTCCCAGTCGAGCACGGCGACGACGCGCGGTTCGTGCGCGTGCATCACCATGTTGTCGAGCCGGTAGTCGCCATGGACGATGGAGGTCTGGTCGTCCTCGGGGCAGGTCGCGGGCAGCCAGGCGATCAGCCGCTCGACAGTGTCGATGTGCTGGGTTTCGGAGGCCTTGTACTGCTTGGTCCAGCGGTCGATCTGGCGCGCCATGTAGTTGCCGGCGCGGCCGTAATCCTCGAGGCCGATGGCTCGGTAGTCGGTGTTGTGAAGATCGGCGAGGGTCTTGACCTCGGCCATGTAGATCGGCCGGCGCTGCTCGGGCGCATACTGGGGCAGCGACTGGTCCCAGAGGATCCGCCCTTCGACCATGTCCATCACGTAGAACCAGGTGCCGATGACGGAGTCGTCCGTGCACAGCCCGTAGCTGCGCGCCACGGGGAAGCCGGTGGGATAGAGGGCGGTGATCACCCGGTACTCGCGATCCACCGCATGGGCGGACGGCAGCAGCTTGCCGGGCGGCTTGCGCCGCATCACGTATTTCCGTGTCGGCGTGATCAGCTGATAGGTGGGATTGGACTGGCCGCCCTTGAACTGGCGCACCGTCAGCGGCCCTGCGTAATCCTCGACGTTGGCCCGCATCCAGCGGTCCAGCGCCGCCTCGTCGAAGCGATGGGTCTCGGCGACTGGCTTGGTGCCGGTGTTGGACTCTTCGCGCGCCTGCTCTTCGGCGTTCGCGGCGGCTAGGGCCTCGGCCATCGGCGTTCCTCCGGTTCGTGGCGTTCGTTTTGAGGCGACTCTTTAGGGGCGCCGGACCGTGTTGCAAAGCGCTCAGGAGATGGCGCGGGCGCCGATGTCGGTGCGGTGGAACCCCTGCGGCCAGTCGATCGCGGCGATGGCGCCATAGGCGCGCCCGCGCGCCTCCCCCACGGTGCGCCCCAGGGCGCAGACATTGAGCACCCGACCGCCTGCGGCCAGCAAGGCGCCGTCGCGGGCCCGCTGCGTCCCGGCGTGGAAGATGCGGACGTCCGCTCCGAAGTCCGCCTCGGCGCCGTGGATGAGCGAGCCGGTCCGGGGGGCGTCCGGATAGCCGTCGGCCGCCAGCACCACGCAGACCGCCGCGGCGGCGCGCCATCGCGGCGCCGGCAGCTCGGCCAGGCGCCCCGTCGCGGCGGCCGCGAGATAGGGAACGACGTCGCTCTCCAGCCGCAGCATCAGCACCTGGCACTCCGGATCGCCGAAGCGGGCGTTGAACTCGATGAGCTTGGGGCCATCGCGGGTCACCATGGTCTCGCAGAAGATCACGCCGCGGTAAGGCGCGCCCTCGGCGGCTATGCCGGCGAAGGCGGGCTCGATCAGGCCCCGGCGCACCGCCTCGACGGTGGAGGCCGGGAGCGCCGGCGCCGGCGCATAGGCGCCCATGCCGCCGGTGTTGGGGCCCCGGTCGCCGTCGAAGGCGCGCTTGGCGTCCTGGGCCGCGCCGAACATCAGGCTGGCGCGGCCGTCGCACAGCGCAAACACCGAGCCGATCTCGCCATCCAGGAACTCCTCGATCACCAGCCGCGCTCCGGCCGCGCCGAAGCGTCCGCCGAGCGCCGCCTCGATCGCCGCCTCGGCCGCGCCGCGGGTCTCGGCGACCACCACGCCCTTGCCGGCGGCGAGGCCGTCGGCCTTGATCACGTAAGGCGCGGCGAGGCGCTCGAGGAACGCCTTGGCCGGCGCCGCCGCCTCGAAGACGCCGTAGCGCGCGGTGGGCAGGCCGTGGCGATCGGCAAAGGCCTTGGCGAAGGCCTTGGAAGACTCCAGCCGGCCCGCCGCCGCCGTCGGCCCGAAACAGGGAACGCCGGTGCGCTCCAGCGCATCGGCGAGGCCCGCCGCCACCGCGGCGTCCGGCCCGATCACCACCAGATCGGCGCCGATCTCGCGGGCGAGCGCCACCTGGCCGGGCACGTCGGTCGCACCGACGGCGCGGCGCTCGGCGAGCCGCTCCATACCCGGGTTGCCCGGCGCGCAGACGAGACGGCGCGTCAGCGGCGACGCGGCAATCTTCCAGACCAGGGCATGCTCGCGCCCGCCCGATCCCACGACGAGGATGTTCATGGCGCGGCTTCGCCCGCTCGCCCCCGCCGGTCAAGGGCGGCCGGGGCTGCGCCTCGGCGGTGCGGCCGGCCTTCCGTGGCGCCGGCGCGACAGCGACGCCGGCAGACCAGCTCTGGCTTGAACGACGCCGCAATGCAGTCGTAATAGACGGCGAAGAGTTGCGGCGACGTTCCGGCGGCTGTCAGAGAGTTTCGTACATGAAGAGAGCCCTCGTGACGGCGGTCGCCGTCGCCCCGCTCATGGCTGCCCTTGCGGGTGCGGCCTATGGCGCCTGCCCGGCCGCGGGGACGGCGACCAATGGCGCCAATCTCGAGGTCGCCTCGGGCTGCACCGTCACGCCGACGGCGACCAAGCCCGGGCTGATCCTCAATTCCAGCAACAACATCGTCGTCGATTCCGGCGCCACCATCTCGGCGGTCGACGTGAGCGGCGCCGTCGGCATCCAGGCGCTCGGAGGCAACACCGGCTCGGTCACCCAGTCGGGAGCGATCTCGCTCACCATGTCCTACAAGCCGGTCACCAACGCCCAGACCGGCATCGCCGACGGCGCCTTCGCCACCGGCACCGGGCGCATCGGCATCGAGGTCGTCACCGGCGACGGCGCCGACGGCGGCCTGGTGAACGGGGCGCTGAACGGCGCCGTCACCACGGCGGTCAGCTCGGCGCTGACCATCCAGGGCAACCAGTCCTACGCCATTTCGATCGACGCCGCGCCCGCCGGCAGCGCCGCCGCCGATTCGGGCATCACCGGCAATCTGGTCAGCGACGGGGCGATCAGCATGCTCGGCGACGGGTCCGCCGGCATCCGCATCGCTGCGCCGGTGGGCGGCTCGGTGACCATCGCGGGCGCCATCTCGGCGACCGGGGTAGGCGCCCAGGGGCTGATCACCAGCGCCCCGATCACCGGCCAGCTCGCCATCGGCAACTCGATCACCGTCTCCGGCTATCGCTCCACCGTGGCCCCGACCACGCCGGTGATCCTGGCCGATCTCACCAAGACCCAGCTCGAGCAGGGCGGCTCGGCCGTGGTGGTCGGCGGCAATGTCGGCGGCGGCATCGACGTGGCCCCCGCCGTCACCACCGGCTCGGGTACGGGCGCAGTCACCTCCGCGGCGGGAACCCTGGCCGTGTTCGGGAGCGCGCCGGCCCTGCAGATCGGGACCGAGGCCGGCGCCATCACCATCGGCGACAATGCCTCCGATCCTTTCGGCCTCGTCGTCGGCGGCACGGTCACCGCTTCAGGCGTCTATTCCCAGAAGACCTCGCCGAATCTCGCCGCGCCGGCGCCCGCCACGGCCGTCCTGATCGGCGCAGGGCCGGCCGCCGCCGCAAAGACCAGCGACGGCGTCGCCTATGAGGAGCTGGGCGCCGGCGGACCCGGCGTCGCCCTGACCGGCGGCGTCCACGTCGTCGGAACGGTGACGGCCACCGCCCTCGACGCCCAGGCGACCGCCATGGAGATCGGCCGCGGCGTCACCGGGACCGCGATCGTCAACGACGGCGAGATCGCCGCCGGGGTGACGGCATCGGAGGCGCAGCCGGTGTTCGGCATCCTCATCGACAAGGGCGCCGACATCGCCAGCATCGCCAACACCGGCCTGATCAGCGCCGCCACCACCGCCAACGCCGCCTTCGACGGCTTCAACGGTGCGATCATCGATCAATCCGGCATGGTGACGTCGATCAGCAACACCGGCCAGATCGCCGCTTCGATCACGCCCAGCGCCAACACCTTCGCAGCCGGCGGGCCGACGATCGCCATCGACGAGTCGGCCGGCACGGCCGGCCTCGCCCTCACCCAGACCCCGTCGGTCACCTGGCGCGGTCTGCCCGCGCCGCAGTTCACCGGCGCGATCGCCGGCACGACCCTCAGCGTGACGGCCGCCCCCGGCAAGGGCCAGGCGGCGATCGCGGTCGGCCAGACGCTGTACGGGCCGGGCGTCGCCGCCGGCACCACCATCCTCGCCGAGGTCACCGGAACCGGCGGCGTGGGGACCTACACCGTCAGCACCTCGCAGACGGTGAAGAGCGAAGCGGTCAGCGCGGCCGGCCCGGCGCCGGTCATCAGCGGCGACATACTCCTGGGCGCAGGCGCGAACTCCATGGACATCGAGGCCGGCTCGACCCTCGGCGCGGTGACGGAACTCGGCGGCCAGCGCGACTTCAGGCTCGACGTCGCCGCGACGCCCGGCGCCAGCGCCAGCGTCGACATCACCCGGGCCGAGACGCATCAGGTCACCTCGCTCGCCGTGGGCGCCGGCGGCGTCCTGACCGCCGCGGTCGATCCGACCTTCGCGCTGGGCGCGAGCAACCCGACGCCGATCTTCGACGCGACGGTGCACGCCGGCCAGTCCGGCCCCGACGGAACGGCGACGTTCGCCAACGGCGCCCAGGTCGGCATCTCGCTGGACACGCTGCAGGCCAACCCCATCGCGACCTACGTCTTCGTCCACACCAGCGGTCCCGGCCAGCTTTCGGTGGGCAGCCTCGGCCAGACCCTGTTGGCGAACGCGCCCTTCCTCTACGACGCCACCGCCCAGGTCTCGGCGAGCGGCGCGGATCTGGACGTGACCGTCACCCGCAAGACCGCTGCCCAGCTCGGCTTCAACGCCAGCGAATCCGCGGCGCTCAACGCCATCTTCGCCGACCTGCAGCGTCCAGGCTCCCAGGCCATCGCCGGTGCGCTGGTCGCCCAGACGACGCGGGCCGGCCTCTTCAACCTCTACGACCAGCTGCTGCCGGACCAGGGCATCGGCATCTTCGACACGCTCGAGGGCGTCACCGAGAAGATCTCCGATCTTACCGCCCAGACCCCGGACGGCGGCGCCCGGATCGGCGGGACCAGCCTGTGGCTGCAGGAGGTCAACGAGCGGGTCGCACGCACCACCGCGGCCACCTTGGGCGAGAACGACCGTGCGCTTGGGCTCGTCGGCGGCTACGAGAAGATGGGTCTGGGCGGCGGGGCGGTGGGCCTCACCCTTTCCTACCTGAACATCGAGGACAACGGCGCCGCGGCGGCCATCGGCTCGCACGTGGTGACCAACCTCGTCGAGGCGGGGGCCTATTACCGGCGCGCCTGGGGCGGGCTGCGGCTGTCGCTGCGCGGCGCGGGCGGCTACGCCTGGTTCAATCAGAAGCGGCTCTTCGTCGCCACCGACGTCAACGAGATCAGCTACGGCGCCTGGAACGGCGTCTTCGCCGACGGCCACGCGGGCGCGGCCTGGCAGGCCCATTTCGGCCGCTTCTATCTGCGCCCGGAACTCGACGCCGACTACCTCTACCTCGACGAGGCCGCACACAGCGACACCGGCGCCGCGCCCGGCCTCAACATCGCAATCGCCCAGCGCACCTCGGCGCGCGCCACCGGCTCCGGCATCCTCAACTTCGGCGCCCAGTTCGGCCATGAGGTGTGGTTCCGGCCCGAGATCTTCGCCGGCTATCGGGAAGTCTTCGGCGGCGGCATCGGCAATACCGTGGCCACCTTCGACGGCGGCTCGCCGTTCACCCTGGCGCCGGGCGACAGCCGCGGCGGCTGGATCACCGCCGGCTTCGCGCTCAAGGGCGGCACGCCGCTCTCCTACGTCGCCATCGAGGGCGATGCGGACTTCCGCAGCAACGAGCAGCGCTTCGACCTCTACCTCGCCGGCCGGGCGATGTTCTGAAGCTGGCGGGCGGGCGCCGGAGGCGATGGGATATCGATGGCCGTCCTCTTCGAGGGCTTTCCCCGCATCGTAGAGCGCGAGACGCTGCGCCCGGGCCGCTGGTTCGTGGCCTCGGAGGGCGCCCGGCCGCTGATCTGCCTGGCCACCGAAGAGGGCGGCGAGGGCGCGCAGCGGCTCGTGCTCACCTTCGGATCGACCCGGCCCGAGGCTCTCGACTTCGCGCCCGCGCCGCTCGCGGCCCTGACCGGCCCGCTGGCGACGCTGGAACACGAGGCGGTGTTCAGGCCGGGGCTCGCCGGCCAGTCGCCGCAGCTGGCAGCGCCCATGCGCCGCGCCCTGCGCCCGGGCGCGCTGCTGCGGCTTGCGAACGGCGACCTCGGCGTCGGCATCGTCGGCCAGGGCGGCGGCGCGCCCGTCATCGTCTCGCTCGCCACCGGCGCACGCGCCGAGGGCTACGATCTCGTCTTCGAACGCTGGAGCCTCTCGCTGCGCCGCGGCGGGGCCGAGCTCCTGGTGGGCAGCTTCCGGCCGGTTTGAACGCAGCGGGCGGGTTCAGTCCTTCGCCCGCTCCACGTAGGAGCCGTCCTCGGTCAGCACGACGATGCGAGTACCGGGGGCGATGTAGGGCGGGATCATGGTGCGCAGGCCGTTGGAGAGCACCGCCGGCTTGTATGACGACGACGCCGTCTGGCCTTTGACCGAGGGCTCGGTCTGCACCACTTCGAAGGTGGCCAGCCGCGGCAGCTCCAGCGCCAGGGGCACGCCCTCGTGGGTGGAGAGCGTGACGGTGACCCCTTCGGTGAGATAGGGCGCGGCCTCGCCGACCACTTCAGGCGGCGCCGCCACCTGTTCGTAGGTCTGCGGATTCATGAAATGGAAGCCATCGCGATCCTGATAGAGGAAGGTGTATTCGCGCTGGTCCACGAAGGCGCGCTCCACCTGCTCGGTGGTGCGGTAGCGCTCGGAGACCTTCACCCCGTCGACGATGCGGCGCATCTCCAGCTGGGTGACCGGCGTGCCCTTGCCGGGATGGATGTTCTGGGCGGCGAGAACGACATAGAGCCTGGCGTCGATGTCGACGACGGAGCCTTTGCGGAGCGAGCTTGCGGCGACTTTCACCGATGGAGATCCTTGCAGGGCATGAAACCGGGGCCGGCCGGACGCCTCGGCGCCCGCCCGGCGGTGGCGCGCATCTAGAGCAAGCGTCATGAAAGCGCCAGCGGGCACGGATGCGCCCTCGCCCTGGTGGCGCGCCGACCGGCACGCCGACCGGCGCCCGTTCCTGGCGGCGCGCGGGCGAATCCGGCGCGCGATCGGCGGCTTCCTGGAGGTCCAGGGCTTCACCGAGGTCGAGACCGCGGCGCTGCAGATCTCGCCCGGAAACGAGACGCACCTGCACGCCTTCGCCACCGAACTGATCGACCCCGCCGGAGAACAGTCCCGACGCTTCCTGCATACCTCGCCGGAGTTCGCGGCCAAGAAGCTCCTGGCCGCCGGCGAGACGCGGATATTCACCTTCGCCCGGGTCTGGCGCAACCGCGAGCGCGGGCCGCTGCACCATCCGGAGTTCACGCTGCTGGAATGGTACCGCGCCCGCGCGCCCTATGAAGCCTTGATGGCGGACTGCGCGGCGATCCTGGCGCGTGCGGCCGAGGCGGCGCAGACCAGCAGGCTTGTCTGGCGCGGCCGGAGCGCCGATCCGTTCGCCGAGCCCGAGCGGCTCGGCGTCGCCGAGGCCTTCGACCGCTACGCCGGTGTCGACCTGATGGCGGGCATCGATTCCGAGGGCCGCACCGAGCGCGGCGTCCTGGCGGCGGCGGCGGGCCGCGCCGGCGTGCGCGTCGCCGAGGACGACGTCTGGGCCGACATCTTCAGCCGCGTTCTCACCGAGAAGATCGAGCCCAACCTCGGCCTCGGACGCCCGACCCTTCTTTGCGACTACCCGGCGGCACAGGCCGGCCTCGCCCGGCGCTCGCCCGGCGATGCGCGCCTGGCCGAGCGCTTCGAACTCTACGCCTGCGGCGTCGAGCTCGCCAACGCCTTCGGCGAACTCACCGATCCGGCCGAGCAGCGCCGCCGGTTCGTGGCCGAGATGGACGAGAAGGAGCGCATCCATGGCGAGCGCCACCCCATCGACGAGGACTTCCTCGCCGCCCTCGCCGAGATGCCGCCGGCCAGCGGCGCGGCCCTGGGCTTCGATCGCCTGGTCATGCTCGCCGCCGGCGCGACGCGCATCGAGGACGTGCTGTGGACGCCGGTGACGTGAGCGGCTCCGGCGCACGGCCGATTGGACCTGCCGAGCCCCTCGCGCCATAGGGTGACCCATGAAGACCTTGCGCACGCCCGCCGCCCTCGCCGCGGCCGGACTGATCGGTCCCGAGCGCCTGGCGCCGCTGGCCGCCGTCGCGGCCCGCTACGCCATCGCCATCACTCCGGCGGTGGCCGAACTGATCGATCCGACCGATCCGGCCGATCCGATCGCGCGGCAATTCACGCCCCACCCGGCCGAACTCGAGGCCGATCCTGTCGAGATGGCCGATCCGATCGGCGACGACGCCTTCAGCCCGGTCGCCGGGATCGTGCATCGCTACGCCGACCGCGTGCTGCTGAAGCCGACCCACACCTGCGCCGTATATTGCCGCTTCTGCTTCCGGCGCGAGCGCGTCGGCCGGCAGGGACCGCTGACGGGCGATGAACTCGACGCCGCCCTCGCCTACATCGCCGCCCGCCTGCAGATCTGGGAGGTGATCGTCACCGGCGGCGACCCGCTCGTACTCTCGGCCCGGCGCCTGGCGGCCCTGATACGGCGCCTCGCCGCCATCGCGCACGTCAAGGTGGTGCGCTTCCACACCCGGCTGCCGGTGGCCGATCCCGCGGCGGTGACGCCGGCACTGGTGCGCTCGCTGGCTAGTTCCTCCCAGACCGTCTGGGTCGCCCTGCACGCCAATCACCCGCGCGAACTGACGCCGGCCGCGCGCGCCGCCTGCGCCAGGATCATCGACGCCGGCCTGCCCATGGTGAGCCAGACGGTGCTGCTGGCCGGCGTCAACGACGATCCAGAGACCCTTGCCGCACTGATGCGCGCCTTCGTGGAGACCCGCATCAAGCCCTACTACCTGCACCATCCCGATCTTGCGCCGGGCGCCGGCGCCTTCCGCTCCGGCCTCGGCGAAGGCCAGGCGCTGATGCGGCGGCTGCGCGGACGCCTGTCGGGCCTGGCCCAGCCGACCTATGTGCTCGACATTCCCGGCGGCTTCGGCAAGGTCCCCGTGGGGCCCGTCTATCTCAGCCATGACGAAGACGGCCGCACCCTGGCCGAAGACCCGATGGGCCGCCGCCATCCCTATCCGCCGGCGCCCTGAAGCCGGACGGCTATCTGCGTTCCGGGTAGCTCACCGCCATGCCGGCGCGCACGTCCTGCTGGACGCCATATTGCGGGAAGGGGTAGCGGAAGCCGTTCTTCGAAAGCGCCGCCATGCCCTCGATGGCCTTGACCAGGTGCTCGGGCGGGGTCGCCATCAGCATCTCGTCGTCCAGCACGCCGCCGTAGCGGCGCTCGGCGAAGCAGGGAATCGAGAGGCTGGGCTCGCGCCTGGTCAACGCCCGGCCCCATGAGTCGGCGCAGGCGCTCTCGCCCACCACCGACCAGTCGAAACGCTTGTACCCCGACCATTGCAGCCCGTTGATGAAGTAGATCATCGCCCCGGGCGTCGCGTAGAAGAGGGCGATGTCGGGGTCGTTCAGCTTGCCGGCGGAGAGCGGCCCGACCGCCAGCGCCTGGTAGCGTCCGTCCGGGACGCAATTCATGGCGCTCTGGTGCGCGCCGGCGTCCTCGAGGGACGAGAACCAAACGCCGGTCATATGCTTGCCGGAATACCACTCGTCGGTCTTGGCGGCGCCCAGCCCCACCACCGCCCGGCATTGCGCGCCCACGAGATCCTCGGCGGTGATCCCGACGGTCCAGCCGAGCCGCGAGGCCTGGCCCACCACCTGGTCGAGGGTGTGCACGTGCTGGGGGCGGCGGATGCGCGGGATGGCCTCCATCTCGGCCGCATCCTCGAAGAGCTTCATCGCAAACACGATCGAGCGCAGCTTCAGCAGCCGCTCCAGCTCGAGGGCGATCTGCGGCCAGTCGTGGGTCATCGAACCCTCCTCGGACAGCGGGTCGGGACGAAGCCGCCTTACGTAGGGGTGGCCGCGCCTTCGTAAAGGAACGTCATGATCTTCGGACCTTCGGGGGCGTAGGCCGATTGCAGCCGCTCGATGCGAAAGCCCGCGCCTTCGATCAGGTCGGGGATGCCGCGGTTGAGATGGCAGCCGCCGGCGACGCGCTTCCAGAGCGGCGTCAGCCGGTCCTGCCATCTGGCGACGCCCAGGTCAGGGGCGCGGCCGTGCTCGACGAAGAGCAACCTGCCCGACGCCTTCAGCACCCGGCGCATCTCGGCCAGGGCGGCGGGCGCCTGGGCGATGCTGCAGAGGGTCCAGGTGCTGAGCACGGTGTCGACGCTGGCGTCCTCCAGCGGAATCGCCTCGGCGCCGGCGGCGAGGAAGCGCACAGTGCGGCCCGCCGTCTGCGCACGCTCGCGCGCCAGGGCGGTGAGCTTCGGGTCCGGCTCCAGCGCCACCAGTTCGCGCAAGCCCGCGCCATAGTAGCGGAAGTTGAGCCCCGAGCCCGCCCCGATCTCCAGCACCCGCCCCTCGGCCGCGCCGGCGGCGCGCTCGCGATAGGGACGCAGCATCTGGCTGCGCATCGCGCCGTCGCAGAGCCTGGGCAGGATGTGGTTGCGGTAAAATCCCATCGGTGCATGGAGGGCCCAGACGCTCTCGATTGCAAGGGCGGCCTCGCACTCGCCGTTGCGCCGCGTCGAGAACGGCCCGATGTAGCGGCATGCGGGGCGCCCGCACGAAGGCGCGACGCCGGGCAAAGGGGGGCTCATGGCCGACAACCAGTTCGCCGCGATCGACGAGCAGCGCCTCACGGCGTTCCACTGGCGCGCCATGCTGACGACCGGGCTTGGCGTCTTCTGCGACGGCTACGACATCTCTTCGATCAGCCTCGTGCTCGGCCCCGCCCTCGCCTCCTACGGCATCGACAAGATGACCAACGTCCAGGCCGGGGCGCTCACCGCCTCGGCCCTGGTGGGCTCGATGCTGGGCGCCCTCGTTTTCGGCGTGCTTGCCCAGAAGGGCCGCAAGCGCTTCTACGGGATCGACGCCCTGATCCTCGGCCTGGCGGCGCTGGCCCAGGCCTTCATGCCGACTCTGGGCGCGCTGATCGCCTGCCGTTTCGTGCTCGGCATCGGCGTCGGCGCCGACTACGTGCTCTCGCCGGTGATCATGGGCGAACACGCCAATCGGGCCGACCGCGGCAAGGCGCTGGGTCTCGGCTTTGGCACCATGTGGCCCATCGGCGCCCTGGCCGCGGCGATCGTCAAGCTGCTGCTCGATTCGTTCCACGTGCCCCCCGACCTCGTCTGGAAGATCGTACTGGCCGGCGGCGCGCTTCCGGCCCTGGGGGTGATGTACTTCCGCCGCACCATGCCCGAGACGGCGCGCTATCTGGCGCGCGTGGCCGCCGACGAGACCGAGGCCAACCGGGTGATGCAGGAGATCGCCGGCGCGCCCCTCGCCGCCGCGCCCGCAGCCGATCGGCGCTCGTTCGGCGAGGTGTTCCGCCGCCACGCCCGCCACATCTTCGCCGCGGCGCTGCTCTGGATGATGTACGATCTGGTGGTCTATGCGGCGATCCTCTTCGGCCCCAACCTGATCGCCCAGAATCTCGGCATCCCCCCCGCCATCTACCAGATCGAGACCGAGCTCATCTTCGTGCTGCCGGCCTCGATCCTGGGGTCGTGGTTCCTGATCGACCGGCTCGGGCGAAAGCCGATCCAGGTCTGGGGCTTCTTCGTCGGAGCGGCGGTGCTGGCGCTCTTCACCCTGATGCGCTCGATGACCGCGCAGTTCGCCCTGGCGGCCTACATCGTCTATGGCCTTTTCAACGTCGCCCAGACCGGCCCCGGCCTCGTCTCCGGCGCCGGCGTCTATGGCGTCGAACTCGCTCCCACCCGCATCCGCAGCGTCGCCCAGTCGATTACCGTGGTCGGCGGGCGCATCGGCGCGGCGATCAGCGGCTTCGTCTTCCCGGTGATGGTGGGGTGGGTCGGCTTCCTCGGCTCGATGTGGATCCTGGCCGGGCTCTCCCTGGTGGGCGGCGTATTCTCGCAGCTGCTCGTGCCCGAGACCACCGGCCGCTCGCTGGAGGAGATCAACCTCGAAGCTCTCCCGGCCCTCGGGGAGGGGCAGACCGCCTAGTGGGCAGCTTCAACCAATCTGAAGCGATGGCGCTTCGCCCCGGCGCGTCGTGGAAGGGGCGCGCACGAGAGTCATCGTCCGCAGCCCCCTCCGCCGCCCGGCGCTGCCGCGCCGAGCGCCACCTCCCCCGTTGCACGGGTGAGGAGGAAATCCCTTCATCCTTCCCCGCGACGCGGAAAGGGGGACCGCCGCGCCGCAAGGCGCGGGGGTGGAAGGGGCGCGAACAGGCTAGCCAGCCACTTCCCGGGCGCCATATCGAACGCAGGCGCTTGTACGCCTTCGCTCTGGGCGAAGCGGACGACCAGCCGCCAGGACGCCGGCGTGGGCGAGCCGCGCCCGCGAGCGCCACCGCGGTCAGCTCTGCAGTATCCGCGCCTCGCGGCCGCCGCGCACCAGCGAACCGGGGAGCGCGCCGGTGTGCTCGCCGTCCTCGAAGGTCACGGCGCCGGATTTCACCGTATAGCGATAGCCGTCGGCGCGCTGCACCAGCCGGCGTCCCCCGGCCGGCAGGTCGTAGACCGCCTCGGGCCGATAGAGGCGAAGCCGATCGAAATCGATGACGTTGACGTCGGCGAGCAGCCCCGGCTTCAACAGGCCGCGATCGGCCATGCCGTAGGCCAGGGCGGTGTCGCGGGTGAGCTTGCGCACCAGGAACTCCAGCGCGAAGCGCTCGCCTTTCACCCGGTCGCGCGCCCAGTGGGTGAGGATGAAGGTCGGCATGCCGGCGTCGGCGATGACGCCGCAATGGGCGCCGCCGTCGGAGAGCCCGAAGAGCACGTTGGGGTGCTGCATGTTCTTGCGGAAGAAATCGAAGTTGTAGCCGAGGTAGCCGCCGAGCGGCTGGTAGAAGAGCTCGCGCCCGTCCTCGCGCAGCAGGAGGTCGTACATCATCTCCAGCGCGCCGACGCCGGCCGCATCGGCCAGGCCGGCGACGCTGCCGGCGCGGTCCGGCTCGTAGTTCGGCCGCTCGCCCAGCGGGAAGACGCGGTAGAGGAACTCGCCCGGCGCGGCGGCCATCGGGCCGTTGCGGAACGTGGTCTCCTCGGCGAGCAGCGCCGCGCGCAGCTGCGGCGAACGCATCGCCGCCAGCTTTGCCGGCAGCGGCAGATGCGCGATCTCGCGCTTGTAGGTCGGGTGGCCGGCGAAGACGTGGAAGCTGGAGGTAAGGCCGTGCAGGATGCCGGTGGGGCGTCCGGCGATCTGCGGACGGATCTCCATGCCCTGGCGGCGCGCCTCTTCGGCGATGTTGTACATCCTGTCGCCTTCGTAGGCGCCGGCGGAGGTGGCGACCAGGGTCACCGGCAGTCCGGTCTGCCGGGCGAAGCTCTTGACCCAGGCCCATTCGTCCTCGTCGCCGAGGTGGTCGGAGACCAGCTCATAGACCCCGTGCGACAGCCCCTTCATGGCCAGACCCAGCGCCAGCATCTCGTCCGAGCCGGCGAAGGTTCCGGGCACGTGGACGCCGCGCACGTCGCGATGCAGCAAGGTCCGCGACGTGGAGAACCCCAGGGCGCCGGCAGCGACGCCCTCGCGCACCAGCGCGGCCATCTGGCCGATCTCGGCCTCGTCGGGGACGTAATCGGTGTTGCAGCGCTCGCCCAGCACATAGGCGCGCACCGCGCCATGCGGCGTCTGGGCGCCCACGTCGATGGCGCGCGACATCGCCTCCAGCGCATCCAGATATTCCGGGAACCGCTCCCATTTCCAATCGATTCCCGCCGCGAGGGCCGAGCCGGGGATGTCCTCGACCCCCTCCATCAGCTCGATGAGGAACTGGTGCTGGTCGGGGCGCACCGGGGCGAAGCCGACGCCGCAGTTGCCCATCACCGCGGTGGTGACGCCGTGCCAGCTCGAGGGCGCGAGCAGCGGATCCCAGGTCGCCTGGCCGTCGTAGTGGGTGTGGATATCGACGAAGCCGGGGGTGACCAGCAGCCCCCTGGCGTCGATCTCGCGCCGCGCGCTGCCGCCGACCTCGCCCACCGCGACGATGCGGCCGGCGTCGATGGCCAGATCGCCCTCGAAGGGCGCGGCGCCCGACCCGTCGACGATGGTCCCGCCGCGAATGATCAGGTCCGGCATCGAAGGTCTCCCTTGCACACGCCGATGTTGGCGCGCGCCCATGTTGAGCCGGCAGCCTAGCGCGGCGCCCGCGCGGAAGCGCAAGCGGTTTCGCGTGGCCCGGCCGGCCCGGTTTCGGTAAACCGCCGCCGGACGTTCGCTGAAATGGAAACGATCGCGTGCCGCCGATGAAATGCCCGGTCTGCAACATCGATCTGATCGCCGCCCAGCGCGACGGCATCGAGGCCGAATGCTGCCCAAATTGCAAGGGAACGTGGCTGAGCGCCCAGGAGCTTGGAGAGCTGGAGGACGAGGCCTTCGACCTCGGCGACCAGGAGAAGGGAACGCTCGTCTTCAGCTCCACCCCCACGGAGCGCAAGTGTCCGCAGTGCGAGGCGCCGATGCGCCGGTTCGAGTACCGCCTATACGACCTGGACCTGGAGTTCTGCCCAGATAGTCATGGCTATTGGCTGGATGCCGACGAAGACAAGAAGCTGCTGGATTTCATGCGGAAGGAGGAGGCGCGCCTGAAGAGGACAGGTCGCGCCCAGGACAAGTGGACCTCCGTGCTCCAGCATCTGCGCTCGCGATCCTTCCTCGACAAGCTGCGAAGCGCGTTCCAATAGGCTCCTAGGGTTGCATCTGCGTCAGTCGGCCGGACAGAAGAAATCAACCGCAGAGTGCGGCGAGAGACGCCCAGATGTCGGCTGCGCCGCGATATCCGGCCGAAGCGGCGAAGGCGGGGGCGCGCTTTTGACTGACGCGTCAGCCGCCGCGATATCTCCCCGAACCTCTGCGCCCGCAGCGGTTGACCATGGGCGAGGCGTCACGCCCCGTTCGCCCGCTGCAGCTCGCGCAGCGGGCGGTAGCTGATCCGGCGGATGCCCTGCGCCTCGATCAGCGCGGCGATCGCGGGGCTGACCGCGCAGGCGTGGTCGTCGATGCGGATCTGGGCTTCGGTCAGGTCGTAGGCGCGCAGTTCCGGCCCATCCAGCACCGGATGGACGATGAACTCGGTGACGCCGCTGGCCAGGTTCGGTAGGCGCCGCCGCATCAGCTCGGCGGTGGAATCGCCCCAGCGGAACACGAAGTCGTCGGGGAAGACGAGGCCCAGACGCGCGGCGGGGGCGCGTATGGGAAACCCGAGCTGGGCCTCCGCCCGCGCCCCGGCCATGCGCAGCGGCAGCCGGTATTGCGCGCCGAGCTGCAGATAGATCTCGTAATAGCGCGGGTCGATCTGCATCGTGCCCATGTGCGCGTCGAGGTGGGTGACGTCGACGCCCCAGTCGAGCGCCTGGTCGATCTGGGCGCGGCATTCGCGGGCGACGTCGGCGAGGTCGGCGCGTTCCCAGACCGCCTGCGCCTGGCGCGGCAGAAAACCCTCGGCATCGTGCAGCGAGGGCGCGCCGGTGAGCGAGCGCCAGCGATAGGTCGGGTATTCGGCGGTGAGCGTCAGGTGCACGCCCACGTCGCGGCCGGCGAAGAGTTCGATCGCCTCCCTCGCCCATGGGCAGGGGACCATCAACGTCGCGCTGCTGGCCAGGCCCTTCTCCATGGCCTCGAGGCTGGCCAGGTTGGCCGAGTGGCTGGAGCCGATGTCGTCGCAGTTGACGATCACCGCGCGCGCGCCGGCGCCGAGGCCCAGCCGCTCGACCAGGGATTCCGCGAGGGCCTGCATCGGGATCGCTCCAAACCGTCCGGCGACTTCTTTCGGCCATCGCGCGCGCCGCGTCGACCCGAGACATTTGTGAATTCACGACCGCGCGCGGGACAGCTAGCCAGAGGCGATGCTTGAGCGCGCGAATCGGCATGCCGACGGGGACCTCGTCCATCTGGGGGGGGCGCAGGTCAGGTTGCGGGTGAGCCGGCGGGCGCGGCGCGTCTCGCTGCGGCTGGACCGGGCCAGCGGCGAAGTGCTGGCGATCGCGCCCTCGGCGCGGCGCCTCGGCGAAGCCGCCGCCTTCGCCCACGAACGCCGGGACTGGATCGCCGAGCGCCTGGCCGCCGCGCCCGCCACGCGCCGTTTCGCACCGGGCGGCGAGATCGAGCTGTTCGGCCAGTCCTGCCGGCTGGGCCACGCACCGGGTCGGGCCAGCCTGGAGGGCCGCGGCTGGGAACGCGGCCTGCGCCTGCCCCACCGCGCCGACGAGACGCTCTACGCCCACGCCGTGGTCCAGCTCGTCCGACGCGAGGCGCGCGCCTGGTTCGAGGGCCGGTGCGAGACCTATTGCCGCGCCATCGGCCAGCCGACGCCGCCGGTCTCGATCATGGACGCGCGAACGCGCTGGGGCTCGTGCACGCCAGCCCAGCGCGGCCGCGCCGCCTCGATCCGGTTCTCGTGGCGCCTGGCGCTCGCCCCGCCGGAGGTGGCCGACTATGTCGCCGCTCACGAGTGCGCCCATCTGCTCGAGGCCAACCACGGCCCGCGCTTCTGGGGCCACGTGCGGCGGCTGATCGGCGACGAGCGCCCGCACCGCGCCTGGCTGCGCCACGAAGGCCAGGCGCTGCACGGCTATGGCCGGTAGGCGCCGGACCGGGCGCGGCCCCGCGCCTCAGATCGGCGGGCGGTCGGGATCGGCGCGGAGCGGCGGCAGCGCCTGGGGCGGCGCCTGGTCCGGGGCGGGGGCCTGCGGCGCCGGCGCGGCCGAATTGCCG
>Ga0307374_10002198_pt1 | contig 35075 bp, 25 predicted proteins | sample OX3MG_FD_202532 | JGI IMG/M metagenome (GOLD analysis project Ga0307374, IMG submission 202532) | Soil microbial communities from Risofladan, Vaasa, Finland - OX-3 | ecosystem: Environmental > Terrestrial > Soil > Coastal area > Acid sulfate soil | place: Finland: Risofladan, Vaasa | collected... | reverse complement strand
CGCCGAACCCGTTCCCATTTCACACTAACCCGAAGCGCAAGCGAGGTTTTGTCGCCTTTTTCACGTTCCTCGCTAGCGCTTCGGGTTGGTGTACGGCACCTGCGTACCGGGTTCGGCGAAGCTTTACCGTCGTGCAAGCGCAAAATCTTTGGCGACACGGCTTTGCGACTCGTCCGTTGGAGGGGTGTCATCCGTGATCCTGCTCACTTTGGCTGCGCGCAGCCAAAGTGCCTGCGGTCCGTTCGTCTCCGGCGGCACGCGCCGAGGCGACACGCGTGTCGCATGGGCACGGAGTAGACGGCTTTCCTCTCGCTCCAGCGAAAGGGCTACGGTCGGCACTTTGGCCGCGCGCGGCCAAAGTGCCTGCGGTTCGTTCGTCTCCGGCGGCACGCGCCGAGGCGACACGCGTGTCGCATGGGCGCGAGGTAAACGGCTTTCCTCTCGCGCGGCGAAAGGGCTACGGTCGGCAAATGCGCCGCACGCGGCGCAAGTGAGGGCGTTCCCTACAGACGTCTCATTTCCGGCCGCGTGAAGTATCGTCGCCGATGGTGGGCCGGTGCCGGCGATCGATGATGCGGCCGTCGGAAAGCGTGAGCACCTGGTCGGCGTGGCGGATGGTGCTGAGACGATGGGCCACCACGAAGCTCGTGCGGCCCTTCAACAAGGTCGACAGCGCCTGCTGCACGCGGGCCTCGGTGATCGTGTCGACGCTGCTGGTCGCCTCGTCGAGAATCAAAATCCGCGGATCGGCCAGCATGGCACGGGCAAAGCAGACAAGCTGCCGCTGCCCAAGCGAAAGACCCGTGCCGCGCTCGCCCACCTGAGTCTGCAAACCTTGCGGCAAGGCTTCGAATAAGTCGAGGCAGTCGAGCGAGCGGACCGCTTCCACCACTTCCGCGTCGTCGGCTTGCGGCTTGCCGAAGCGGATGTTGTCGAGAATCGTGCCGCTGAACAGAAAGTTCTGTTGCAGCACGATGCCGATTTGCCGTCGCAACGACGGACTGGTGACCTCCGCCAGGTCGTGGCCATCGACCAGAATGCGGCCGGACGTCGGCTGGTAAAACCGGGCGATCAGGTTGGTGATCGAGGTCTTGCCGCTGCCGGTGTGCCCGACCAGGGCCACGGTCTCACCGGGTCCGGCCGTGAAGTGGATGCCCCGCAGCACGGGCCGCTGCGGATCGTATCCGAAGCAGACGTTCTGAAATTCGACGCGGCCCTCGATGGGCGGCAATTCGCCGGCCTCGGCGGCGTCTTGCCAGTCGGGCCGGGTGTCGAGCAGGCGAAACACCCGCTCCGCGCCGGCCATGGCCGTGAGCGCCTGGTTGTATTGATTGCCCAATACGGTGATCGGCGAGAAGAACAGGTTGGCCATGAACAAGAAGGCGACCACGTCGGCCAGCTCGGCGCCGCCGGTCACCAGCACGCGATAGCCGCCCACCAAGAGCAGCGCGGCAAAGCAAAGCTGGCTGTTCAGGTCGAGCAGCGGCAGAAACGTGCCCTGCTCGCGAGTCACCGCCATGTTGTACTGCGAGTGGTCGGCCACCAGGCTGCTGAAGATTTCGGCGTTCGTCTCTTGCCGCACGAAGCCCTGCGTCACGCGGATGCCGTTGACCGACTCGGCCAGCGTGGCGGTCACGCGGCTGAACGATTCTTGCACTGCCCGAAGCGAACGGCTCAGCTTGCGGTGAAAATGCTTGTTGATGGCCCATAGCGAGGGGACGAGCAGCAATACGACGACGAACAGCGCGGCGTCGTACCAGATCATGAACGCCGCGGCCACCAGCATCTGGCCGAGTTGCACGATGCTCACGAACAGCACCTCTTGCACGCCCACGCGCACATTTTCGACGTCGGACGTCATGCGGCTGATGATCCGCCCCAGCCGCGTGTGGTTGAAAAAGCTCATCGGCAGCCGCACGAGATGCGCGAACAGGTCGCGCCGCAAGTCGTGGACCACCGCCTCGCCCAGTTCCAGGGCCAGCCGCTGCCGAAAGTGCATCACAAGCTGCGTGGAGAGGGCCAAGGCGGCGAAAGCCAAGGTGCCCCACGCGACGCCGGCCATGTCGCGCCGCTCGACGGGTCCGGTAATCACGGCCGCCGTCAGCCACGTCAGGCCGGGCAACTGCAGCGAGCGGAGGAACACCAACAGCAGCAGCCAATCGCGTTTGGCGCGATAGGGCCGCGTGTAGGCCAGCAGCCGCGAGATCAGCCGCATTTCCAGCGGGTGGAACTCTTCTTCGCGGTCGTCGGCCCGGCGGACCGTCAAAGCATTGTGGTGCAGGCGTCCCGCCTGCTTCGCCTGAGCGGGCGAGACGCCCACACCACAATTGTTTGTCGGGGCGGGCGAGACACCCACACCACAATTCGCGCTCGACATCAGGCCACCTCCGCCAAGGGGGCCGAAGTTGTTTCGTCGTCGATCATCTGCAGTCGGGCGGCCTGGTAATAAGGCCCCGGCTGACGCAGCAGCGCTTCGTGGGTGCCGCTCTGCACGATCCGCCCTTCATCGAGCACGATCACCAGGTCGGCGCGGCGCAAAGTGCTCAGGCGGTGGGCGGCCACGAGCGTGGTACGGCCCCGCATGGCCCGCTCGATCGCGTCGACGATCTCGTGCTCCGTGTCGCGATCGACGGCGGAAGTGGCGTCGTCGAGAATCAGGACCGCCGGATCGAGCAGCAGGGCACGCGCCAACGCGAGGCGTTGCCGCTGGCCGCCGGAGAGGTTCGAGCCGTATTCGCCGATCACGGTGTCGTAGCCGTGGGGCAACTCGCCGATGAACTCGTGGGCCGCGGCGATCTTGGCTGCCCGTTCGATCTGGCTCTGCGATGCGCCGGGATGACCGAAGGCGACGTTGGCGGCCACGGTGTTGCTGAACAAAAAGGTCTCCTGGAACACGATGCCGATGTTGCGGCGCAGATCGTCGAGCCTTACCCCGCGGAGGTCGTGCCCGTCGAGGAGCACGCGGCCGGCGGTGGGATCGTAGAACCGCGGAATGAGGCTCAGCAGGCTGCTCTTGCCCGATCCGGTGGCGCCGACCAGGGCCACGACCTGCCCCGGCTCGATCGCCAGATCGATCTCGCGGAGAACGTTGTCGCCGGAATATGCGAACGACACGCCGTCGAAGATGATTTGCCCTGCGACCTCGCTCAGGGGAACAGCATCCGGGCGATTCTCGACTTCGATCGGGGCGTCGATCACCTCGAACACGCGCTGAGCGCCGGTGAGGCTGGCCTGAATGCTGTTGGTGATGTTGATGATCTGGCCGACCTGGTTGGCGAACTGCTGCAAGAGGTTGGCGAACACGAACAGCCCTTCGCCCAGCGGCAATCGCCCCTCGATCACCAGCCAGCCGCCGTAGCTCAGCAAGACTATCATATTGATTTGCGTCAACAGTCCCATCAGCGGCTGGAAGAGGCTGACCTTCCAAAAGATGCCCGTCTTCTGCGTTTCGACGGCCCGGTTGGCGACCGCGAAGGTAGCGATCTGTTCTTGCTCACGGGCAAATCCCTTGATGACGTGAATGCCCTGCACGGCTTCCGACAGCTTGAGCACCAGGTCGTCGGTCAGCTCGCTGCTGCGATGATAGGCCGGCCGCACGCGGCGCGAAAAGGCGATCGCGGCCAGCCAGAGCAGCGGCGTGGTGGCCAGCGCGGCCAGCGTCAGCCCGACGTGCAGCCGCAGCATGTAATAGAGGTATACCGCCAGACAGAGCAACACCGACAACATCTGCACGACCACGCCGTCCACGAACATCCGCACGGCCTGCACGTCGCCGGCGACGCGGTTGATGATGGAGCCGGTGCGGTGCTTGTCGAAGAAGCGAAAGCTGAGCCGCTGCAGCTTTTCGTACACCTGCGAGCGGAGGTCGACCACGACGTTTTGCACCAGCCGGCCGGCCGACATCGAGGCCCGGTAGCGGACCGCGGCGTGTGTGGCGGCCAGGGCCAGAATGCCGGCGGCGATCAGCGCCGTGGTCTCGATCGGGCTCCATGTCGCGGGCGGCTGGAGGCCGAAGGGCCAGTGCGGCGGGCGGCTCTGCGGATCGAGCCAATGACGCAGGGCGTCGATTCCCAGGCCGGTGAGATTGAGCGCGGCCAGCGAGAGCGCCACGAGCACGGCCTGCTGCGCCAGCACCAAGATCGACCCGCCGCGATAACGCCAGGCGAGGCCCAGCAGGCGGCGAATGAGCAGGGGGGAAGATTGCAAATTGCGAATTGCGAATTTCAAATTGGCAATTTCAATAATGGATGACTTTCTGCCAGCAGAGGTAGGGTGGGACCAGCGAGCTTGCGAGCGCCGGCCCACCGATAGCGACGTCGTTTACGGTGGGCCGGCGCTCGCAAGCTCGCTGGTCCCACCCTACCGTTAGTGGGCGATCTTTTGCCAATAGGTGTCGAAGTCGAACTTGAGGCTGTTGTCGACATCGTGACAGCGCTGGCAGGCCTCGCGCTGGGCTTCTTTGCCGGCGCCCGCGGCGGTTTGGTGCAGCACTTCACGCAAACGCTTTTGCAGCGCCTTGTCGCTGCCTTCCTCGGCCTTCACATGGGCGGCCCCAGGACCGTGGCAGTTCTCGCAGCCGCTGCCCGCCAGGCCGGGCGTCTTTTTCAGACTGTCGTATCCGGTCTCGTAGGGAAAGAACTTTTCCGGCTCCCAGCCCGTGACATGGCAACTGATGCATTCGGGATCGAACTGCCGCGGCGGCTTGACGTGCGTGAGCGTGTCGGTGGCGCTGGCGTGCGGAGTCTTTTTCCAGATCGCGTATTCCTGGTCGTGGCAATCGGCGCACGACTTCGAACCGCTGAATTTGCCTCCGGCATGCGGCGCCCGCTTCAGGCCAAGTCCTTCCCAGCCGTTTTGATCTTCGAGATCCTTCAACTCGCCTTGATAGGCCACCATCAGCTCGTCGATTTCCGGGGCGTCGGCGAAACGATGGTCGAGCGGCACGCGCTGGTAGCGCATCGGCGTGCGCGGGTCGTCGAAAAAGCCGAGCACGATGGCATACATCCCTTTGTGCCCGACTTCGATCAGCAGCGTCTTGGTGCCTGCGATTTTTTGCGGCTCGTGCGGCGGCTCGTCGGCGCCGTGGGCCATCACGGCAATGTTGAAGATCGGGAACTGCTTGGCCAGTGCCGTCGTTTCTTCCAGCGTGGCGTGGGCCAGCAGCACATTCAGGTCGCACTTGGCTTTCTTGAGATCCGGCACCACCTGGGCCAGGGCCTCTTTGGCCGGCATGAATCCGATTTCCTCATTGGTGACCTGCTTTCGAAAGCGGTCGCCGATGACCGCCGTGACGCCGATCTTCATGCCGCCCGCTTCGATGACCTTGAAGCGGGGCGTATCGCCGGAGTCGAGTTCGAACAGTCCCATATTGGCCGAGACGAACATGTCGGCCTCGGCCACGGCCGACAACAACGCGCCGGCGGGCAATTTGAGATCGGCGGTGCCGAACCCGACCGCCTTGTAACCCATCAGCTTCAGCCCCTCGGCGGTCCTGCGGTACTTGATCTCTTGCTGCCGGCCGAAACGTCGAATGAGACCGCCGTTGTCGAGCGCCACCACAGGCCAACCCTGCTTGCGAAGCTGCTTCAAAAAGGTGGCGCGTCGGCGCAGGCCGCCTTTTTGGTTTTCGAGTCCGGCGCAGCCGCAAGGCTCGATGTAGCCGAGTTGCTCGCCGGTAAAGACCAAGGCCAGCTTCGGTTTGGGCCAGCCTTCGAAGATCGGGCCGTTTTGCTCGACGGGGTCTGGGCGGTTTGGCGCAGATGCGCGTTCGGCGCGGGGTGCGGGGCGGGCAGCCTCGTAACCGGCCAAACAGACACCGGCAAAGCAAACGACGGCCAGGGTACGGAGGGGCTTCTTCATGAACCATCCTTCTTGTGGTGTGGGACCAGCGAGCATGCGCGCGCCGGCCCACCAGTCAAGGCGTCAGTCGGCGATAACCGCAAATTTAACGCGAACTTGCACGCGGCCCAACGCCGATTTGTTGGTCGGTATAACAACTTGCGCCAGCCTGGCTTCCTTGCCGCCCATGTGGTTCACTAGCGGACTCTGCGGCGGCACCTCGATGGTCACCGGCATCCGAACCAGCGTTCCTTCCTTCATCTCCTTGGGCTTGCCATAGGTCACCTTCAGCGCCGATGGATCGTCGATTTCCGCCGGCTCGAACTCCAGGCCCTTCATCTCGGCTCCGTGAGCCAGAATGTACAGATCCCGCTTGGCGCCCTCCGACTGCTTGACATGCCCGATGGCCAGGTAATTGTAGTCGCGGTCCCAGTCCTTGCCGGCGATGGTCACCGCGCCCGACACATTGCCGCTGAGCGGAATGCTCAGCTTGGGCTCATCCGCCAGACTCGTTTCGATTTCCAGCGTTTGGCTGAACGAACCGACGGGCAGGCCGGGCTTCACGGTCACCGTCACATCCACCGCGCTTTCCACGCCTGGACTCAGCTCGTCTTTGTGTACGGGTGCGCTGGCGACATCAAAATACTGGGCGGTTGCCGCTTCCGTCAGAGTGTGGCCGACGACTTCCAGATGGTCCGAAAAGTAGGCCCGCAAACGGACCTTGCCTTGGGCTTCCTTGCCGACCTGCACGTTGCTCAGCACCAGGTTGGCCGGCTCGGCCTGCAGCGGACGCACGACTTTGCCCGAAATCACGAGCCGAATTTCCTCGTGATCCGGATCGTCGGTCTTGATGGTGGCACTCTGGCGGAAATGATCTTCGAAGGTATCGACGTTCCAGCGCACCACGACTTCGCCGGTCTGACCCGGTTGAATCACGGTCTGGGGAAAATCTACAAATGTACACTTATCGCAACTTACGCGTGAGCCGGTGAGCTTGAGCGGGGCGGCGCCGTCATTGCGGATCTGGAAGGTGTGCCGGTTGTCCATGGTCTTGTTGCGCAGGTTGCCGAAGTCGTACTCCGTTTCTTCGGCGACGGCGAGCGGCTTGGCGCCGGCGTCAGCGGCAATTGCGGGGCCGGGCTGGCTGATCGGCGGCGCCGCGTCGGGCTCGGCCGGCAGATCGAGCGAGAGCGGCGAGAGGGCCATCGGCGTGCCCATCCGTGCCAGCGAGACGGCGGTGGTGATCGCCACTCCCAAAGCGACGACGGCGGTCATGGTCAAAAAGGTTTTCATGTGAGATGACTCCTGAAGGACGATAAAAACGATCCAGCCTACGATCGCCTATTTTATCACGTATGCTACGCAGCCGCTCAAGGCGCGGTTCGAGCCAGCTTTTTCACGGCGTCGGCCAATTCCGGCGGAAGCTTCTGGTCGGCGTGGGGCGTTTGCTCGTGCAGCTTCAGAGCGAGGGCCGCCTCATCGCCGGCCCCTGCCTGGCCGGCCGCGGCCAATGCCAGGGCCAGATCGGCATGCGCCATTGCGAAGTTGGGATAGAGCTCGGCCGCGCGGCGAAGGTGTTCGACGGCCGCGGCGGCATATTCCTGCCGTTGCGATTGGCCGTGCGACTCGCGCGCGGCGGCCAGGTAACGCTCTCCGGCCTCCAGCCAGGCGGCGCTCGAATGAGGCCGGCGCCGGAGCAACTTGTCTTGATCTTGTTGCCAGCGAGCGGCCCGTTCGGGCGCCGGGTCGTTTTGCCAGACGGCAAAATCGCCGGCCGCCAACCGCCGCCACGGTTCGTCGGCCAAGGGGTCGGCCTCGGCGGCTTCGAATTGTCGCTGGCGAGCGGCCGCATCGCTCCGCTCGGCCTGCGCCAGCAACGCGCGACATGCCAGTACGGGCCGATATGCCGTGAAATAGCAGGCGGCGAACAGTCCGGCGGCCGTCGCAAACAAGGCCAACCCGGCCCAGCGTGGCAGCCGCAGGCCGACACCGTCGCTGTGCGGCGCGGCAACGGCCAGCAGCAACCAGAACGATCCGGCCACGCCGACAAAGCCAATTCCGCCCGCCACCAACAGGTTCGTCAACAGTGCCACCGCGCCGACGAACGGCACAAAGCCCGGCAACTCGCCCGACTCGATCCAGCCGGAAAAAACGGCCCACACCAGGGGCAGAACCACGAAACCGGCCAACAGCAACGGCCATTGCAAACTCACCGTCGAGAGCGGTCCTAGGATAAAGGCCAGCACCAGACCACCGATCGCACCGAACAAGACCGCGTAGCACGCCTGGTTCGTTGGTTCGACATTCGATCGCCGGGTCGCCGCACGCCGCCACTCGTAGGCCGCTGCCGCCAGAATCGCCGCGAACGCCACGAGCGCGGGCGTTCCCCATGTCGCCCAGATCTCGAAGACGAAGTTATGCGGATCGGCCACGACTTCGCTGGCCTGGGGAAGCTTGTATCGCGTATATTCGTCCTGAAAATTGCCCGGTCCGCAACCGAACCAGGGAGCTTCGCGGATCATGCCCAGCGCGCCTTGCCAGTAATGCCAGCGATAGCTCAGCGACTGTGCGGCCTGCGTCAACACTTCACGGTCCAGCGCGCCGGACTCATACCCGGCCACCGCCAAGACGACGATTGCCGCGGCGAACGCGCCGGCCAGCGCCAACGCGTTCCGCCAACGGCTCCGCGACAGGCATAATAACGCGACAAAACCGGCCGACACGGCCAGATAGCCGGCGCGGCTTTTGGTGAGCACCAGGCAGATTGCCATTGGCAAAGCGCACGCCGCGGCGCCCAGCCGGCGCCGCCAAACGGAGGATGGCCTTCCTAGGCCGTCCCGTCTGTCACCGGACGGCGTAGGAAGGCCATCCTCCCGATATGCATAACCCAACGCCAAGGTGATCAGCAGCCAAGGGGTCAAGAAGCCGGCCAGAGAATTGGCCAAGGCAAACGTGGCCACCGGTTCGGTGCTATTGAGACGCTGCTCGAAGAGCATCCGCGCGGCCGAGCCGGGCGGAGCGTCGATGCCGAGTTCGCGCAGCGCGTCGTCGGGGTGCAGACGATACGTTTCCCGCAGCGCCGGCAGTTCGATGAAATACTGCGAAATTCCGTCGAGCGACAACAGCGTCGCCAGCCCGATCATGACGATCAGAATTGCCCGTTTTTCGCCGCCGCTTCGCAGGAGCTGCCGCAACAACAGGAATCCGGCGCCCAGCCCGACCGACTCCCAAAAGGCGTTGACGGCCGCCCTCGCGAAGCCGTCGCGCATCGCCAAACCGGTGCTGACGGCCTGGCAAGCTACGAGAGCGCACCAGGCGAATTCCACCGGCCCCACGCGGATATCGGCGGCGACGGCGTTGGCACGCGCCGCGAGCCAGACCACAGCCAACATGAGCGAAAGCATGACGAAGGGCAGGCCGTCCCCGGCCAGTGTGGTCGGCGCCTCGGAAGGCAATAAGGGCCGCGCCACATAGAGGGAGACCAGTCCCGCAAGCAGAACCGGGCGCAGCCACCCCGTCGGGAACGGACCGGATCGAGGCTTGTTGGCGATCCTCGCGCGGCGTGTGGTCGAATGCGGCTTCAAGTCGAACTCTCACACGTAGGGTGGGACCAGCGAGCTTGCGAGCGCCGGCCCACCGTGGAGACTGGGGCGACGGTTCTCGGCGGCGATGACAATTCTGCAATTCGCAATTTACAATTTGAAATTTGCAATTTGCAATTTGAAATCGGTGCCCCGGCCTGGCGCGGAGCCCGAACCGACTATTGCAAATTGCAAATTGCAAATTTCAAATTGCAAATCGTGGCTCGCCGCGGGGTGTTTTCCACCCGACGCTCGCATTACAACTCGGGCTGCCGGCCGGTGAGTATCTGGTAGGCTTCCAGGTATTTCTCCCGCGTGCGCTCGACGACCTCGTCGGGCAGCCGCGGCGGAGGGCTTTGCTTGTCCCAGCCGACGCTCTCCAGCCAATCGCGCACGAATTGCTTGTCGAACGACGCCTGGCCACGGCCCGGCCGATATTGATCCGCCGGCCAAAACCGCGAGCTGTCGGGCGTGAACACCTCGTCGATCAAAATGAGACGTCGCTCGCCTGCCGGCTCCCTCACGATCCCCCACTCGAATTTAGTGTCGGCAATGATAATTCCGCGCTCCACCGCATAGTCGGCGCCGCGACGGTAAACCTCCAGCGTCCGGCGCCGCAGTTCGGCGGCCAGCTCCGCGCCGACCGCGCCGCAAACGGCCTCGAACGAAATGTTTTCGTCGTGCCCACTGGTCGCTTTGGTCGCCGGCGTGAAGATCGGTCCGCTGAGCCTATCGCTTTCGCGGAGTCCGGCGGGTAAAGTGAGGTCGCAGACGGTTCCCTGGCGAAGATACTCTTTCCAGCCCGATCCGCTGAGATAGCCGCGGGCCACACATTCGATCGGCACCACCTGCGTTTTGCGGACCAGCATGGCGCGGCCGGCAAGCTGGCGGCGGTCCGCGGCTGCCAACGGCATCGCCTCGACGTCGCAGGTGATTACGTGATGGGGTACGTCCAATTGCTCGAACCAGAACTGGCTCAACTGAGTAAGGATCTTTCCTTTGTCGGGAATGCCGTTGGGAAGCACCCAATCGAAGGCGCTGATCCGGTCGGTGGCTACGAGCAACAGCGTTTCGCCAAGGTCGTAGACGTCCCGCACCTTGCCCCTTCGCAAAGGCAGTGACGGCAAATGTGTTTCCAAAGTGGCCGGAAGTGGCATAGGATTCAGTAGCTGCGTGGTCCGCATTTTTTTCCTCTCCCGCGCTGCTGGACGCGGCTGGCCGGAGTATAACGGTTGTAGCACAAACAAAACAGCATTGCCTCATGCCGACCGGTTCACTACGGCTCATCGTTCCCCCGACCAGCCAACTTACGCCGCAAGCGGCCGAGCAGGCTTATATGGCGGGGCCCGAGCAGATTCCCTGGCCTTGCCGCACGCGGTTGCAACACGGCGAGCTGATCGTGGAACGCAATGTGGCCGATTCCGGCAAGTTTTATATTCCCTGGCCCGTCGAAGGGCACGGCCGTCTGATGCTCTCGACGGCCACGCTCATGCAGCGCGATCGGCCCTATCAGCTCGCGGTCGAACTGGCCCGCGGCAAGCTCAACCAGGTGCGCGGCCAGATTGCCGATTGGCAAGCCATCGGCCTGGTCGTGCCCGGCAAAGTCGAGAACGCCATGCACAAAGCGCTGGAATCGCTCTCCCTGGCGGTCACCAGCCAGCACGACGTGGCACGGGCCGCCGCGTTTGCGCAAAAGGCGATCGTGCTCGGCTTGGATGCCGCGGAGCTGCTCGTCGCCAGCTACACCGATCAAGCGCTGGCGGCCAGGCACCGCAGCGGTCAGAAGCTTCAGACCCTGTTCGGCGCGAACCTGGGCCAACACGCGCTGGAAATGCCTCTCCTGGCCTATTACTTGAGGGCCTTCAATGCCGCTCACGTGCCGCTTTCGTGGCGCGCGGTTGAAGCGGTCGAAGGGGTCTATCAGTGGCAGTTGCCCGACCAGCAGATTGCGGCCTGCCAGGAGAACAAGCTGACCGTTTGCGCCGGGCCGCTCGTGCAGCTCGATGCCGGCGGCATACCCGACTGGCTTTACCTCTGGGAAGACGACTTCAACAGCATTCTGTCGTTTGTCACCGACTTTGCCGAGAAGGCGGTGGTCCGCTACCAGGGCAAGGTCGATGTTTGGCAGTGTGCGGCGCGGATCAATGTGGGCGATGGTCTGTCGCTCACCGAAGAACAACGTCTGCGGCTGGCGGCCAGGACGATTGAAGTGGCCCAGGACGTCGATCCACGGACGCCGCTGGTGGTGCGTTTCGACCAGCCGTGGGCGGAATACATGGGGCGCGCGGCGGCCGATTTCTCGCCGCTGCACTTTGCCGATGCCCTGGTCCGCTCCGGATTGAAGCTCACCGCGGTGGCCATCGAAATCAACATGGGATACCAGCCCGGCGGAAGCTATCCCCGCGACCGCCTGGAGTTCAGCCGCTTGCTCGATCTCTGGAGCTATCTGGGGCTGCCGCTGCACGTGACGTTGACCGTGCCGGGCGTCGAGTCGTCGCCGCCGGCTGGTCGGGGGCGTGCCGCACCGGTGCCGCAGACGTTTCCCGGCGGTTGGTCGCCGGAGAATCAGGCCGCCTGGATCAAGCACTACGTGCCGCTCCTGTTGTCGAAGCCCGCCGTGCATGCGATCTTCTGGAACCAGCTTTTCGACGGCGAGGCCGAAGAATTTGTGGCGGGCGGCTTGTTGGACCCGGCCGGAAAGCCCAAGCCGGCGCTCACCGCCCTGACCGGCCTGCACCGCAAGCACTTCGATTAAACGAGCGGCACTCGCTCGCCCGGCCGCACGAATCTACCAAATTGTCAAAGACCCGAGCCGGCGCTGCGCGCCGCCTGCCACCGGGACGGACGGGTGAATGGCGTCCCAGGATTGGATGTCGCGCCTTCCGAAATCCGCCCGCAACCATAAATCTAGGGGGAGGGTGATTTTGGATTTTGGATTCTGGATTTTGGATTCACGACCGCAGCCGCTCATTTTTTCTGTCGGGGTAGTCTGTCATCTGGAGGATCGACTGATGGCGACGCCGGTCCGTGGTTACAACGGGTCGCGAAGTTGTCGGCGCGCCCGCTCAAGGCGCCGCATGATCCGAGGCACCGGCGGATCGAACCGGGCGGCCATCTCGTAATATTCCAGGGCCGCCTCGAGACGCCCTCGCCGCTCTTCGACCATGGCCAGATTCTCCAACAAGAGCGGATCGTATTGATTCACCGCCAGCGCGATTTCGAAGTGCCGGGCCGCTTCGTCCAAGCGGCCCTGCTGGGCAAGCAGCACGCCCAGGTTGCAATTCGGCTTAAACGCGGCAGGATCGATTTCCAGCGCTCGGCGGAACCAGCGCTCGGCCTCCTCCCGGCGACCAACCTGTTCCAGCGCCAGGCCATAGTTGTTGCATGAAACAAGCGTGGGTGGCGTGACCGCCAAGGCGTGCTCCCAAGCCGTGACGCCGTCGTGCCAGACGGCCACTTGCCGCGCGCTGAGCCACGCGCAAAGCAGAAGTGCGACCGCCGCCGACAGTGCCGCCACGCGCCGCGCCCCTCGGCCCCGTCTGGCGACGGCCTCGGCCGTGCCCCAACAGACAGCGACCAACAAGCCGATCATCGGCAGGTACATGTACCGGTCGGCGGTCGATTGCGAGCCAAGCTGCACCAGCCCGATCACCGGCAGCAGCGCGATCAAAAACCAGAGCCAACCGACGAGCAAGTAGGCGAACGATTTCCTCAGCAGCCAGGTTGCCATCGTCAGGAGCACGAGCAAGAACGCCGCCCCGGCCGGCTTCCACCACGGCAAACCCGCGCCCGGATGCGGGTAGAGCATCGCCAGGTCGAGCGGCCACAAGGTCCGGAACAGATACGTGGTATAATTGACGGGCACCATCAACAAACGGTCGCCGAACGACAGCGCCTCGCCGAACTCCGTAGCCCGCTTGCTTCCTTGCGCCAGCACGGCGATGGCGGTGAACGCCGCGCCGATCATAAAGAAGGGAGTTTTTTCAGCGACCAGGCCGAACGAAGTGGTCGGCCCGCGACGCTCTTGGCTCTGACTTGCGGCGGCGCCGGGCCAGCGCTTCAACGGCCACACATCGAGCAACAGCAGCACCAGCGGCAGCGTGACGCCCATCGGCTTGGCCATCAGGCTCAGCACGAACGACACGAGAGCCAACACATAGCCCCAGGCGGCAGAACGCCGCGCATAGACTTGCCAGCACAAGACGCTCAGCAAAAAGAAGAACGTGCTCAGCACGTCTTTGCGTTCGGCCACCCAGGCGACCGACTCGACGTGCAGCGGATGCAGGGCAAAGACGGCCGCCGCCCAGGCGCTGGCGGCCACCGCGCCGGTCATCACTCGCAGCAACCAGAACAGCAGCACCGTGTTGGCCACGTGAAACAGCAGGCTGGTCGCATGATAGCCAGCCGCGTTGAGCCCGAAGCATTCGTAGTCGAGCTGCAGCGACAACCATGTCAAGGGATGCCAATTGGCGGCTTCGGTGTTGGTAAAGGCCCAGTTCACCGAGGGCCGCGACAGCCCCATCTGCACCACTCGGTTCTCGTAGACGTACAAATCGTCGTCGAGATTGACGAAGCCGTTGCGCAGCACGCCGGCAAACGCCGCCGCCGTGGCCAGCGCAAGAGCGAGGCTGATGCAAAGCTCACGCTTCATCGCTTGGGGCGCTTATTTGCTCTTCAATGGGAAATTGAAGGTGCCGCCTCCTTCCGGCACATTGGCCGACAGTTCCGTGGAGTTGGCCATCGAGTATCGCGGCGGCAGGCTTTCCACGGCGAAGGAGATCGCCGGCGGCTCGCCTGGGGGAGGCGGGCTGCCATCCGGTTTGAGCATGCGGCTGATCGTCACCCTGCAATTGCCTTTGCAGGTTGCCTTGCCCGCGAGCCCCGCCAATTGGTAACTGCCGTCTTCCTTGGTCGTGCCTGCAAAGACCAGCGGCGCATCGACCGGCATAAACACCACGTCGGCGCCCGCCAAGGGCTTGCCGTCCAGCGTTACCCTGCCTTGGATCGGCAGGGTCGCGACGACCGGCGGCCCCGCTGATCGTTTGCCACAACCGACCACCAGCATCCCAAGAACCATCACGAACCGACAGGACTTCATTTCGATGGTTAACCTCCTCATTGCAGTGCCGCCCCAAGGTTCCCGATGGCCGTCCCGTCGGCCATGCTGCCGAGGCGCGCGAGGATGTTGACGTCGGTCGTTTCAGACATGAAACGAACGGTGCCATCCGCCATTCCGACCATGCATCCGGCCGGGTGCAGGCTGCCCGCCATCCCCCACGAGGCGAGTCGACCGGGCTGATATGAGGCGGCCGTCGTATAATAGGTCCAGCAGTTGATCGCTTGTCCACCGCACAAAGGACAGGATGAAAGGGGGTAGTTGCTCAGTTGGTCGTAAAGCGAAACGCCCACCATCACCCAGCCGCGATACCCCCAGGCGTTGCCATTGCCGTTGTACACGCTGCGGGTCGTTTCCACGATGGCCACGGTGTTGCTCGTCCCGTCGGTGATGTCCGCGGTGCTGCTCGTGCTGTTGATTCCAAAGACGGCACGATATTTCTTGTAGTTCTGAAGGACGTAGGTGCGCCAGCCGTTGGGCCAATAGAATTCGTAAATGGGCTGGGTCGAAAAGTCGACGTTCACCCGCGCCCCGTAGAGTGCGCTGTTCTTCGAAATGGCATAATAAGGCGTCGGGTCATTGGAACTGTTGTAGACGGTCACCTTCACGCCGTCGTCGGATGGGCAATAGAACACCGGCGGCTGCATCGCCATCAGCACGTCGTTTCCGGTGGTGGCCGGGTCGCCTCCCGCGAGACCAAGGGCCGCATTATTCACCAGCGAGCCGCCGGCGGAGCCAAACTTGTTGTACCTGTCGTAAATCGCCTGTTGTTCCATGTACGGCATCAGCAACATGAAACCGTGCAGATTCATGCCCAACTGCCCTGAACCGTAAGAGGGGGCGTACGCCCCGGAACCGACCCCGTTACCGCTGCTGGCGAGGTTGAGCGTTGCCGGACAGAACTGCTTGATGACATCGTGGTAGTTGTGCAGCGCGAGGACGATCTGCTTGAAATTGTTCTGGCAGGTCGAGCGGCGGGCCGCTTCGCGGGCCGCCTGAACGGCGGGCAACAACAACGCGACCAGAATGCCGATGATGGCGATGACCACCAATAACTCGACCAGCGTGAAACCGCGGCGAACTCGAAACATGATTCAGACTCCTTGAAAAGCGATGAGATGGCCGGAAGAGAAAAAACGACGAGCGCGCGAACTCATGCGATGCTGAAAAACGATGTGAGACCCACAAGCCCCGTCAAGTGATAGGGCGCGTGGCCAAGCGATTGCCGAACGGCATGTATGGTCGTTCATCAGCGGACTCCCAGGCAGCGGCGAAACCGCGGCAAAAATGGAATCAACCTTGGGATGTCGGAACAACCGGCCAAGCCAGTCGTCCCACAAACCGCCTACTCTCAGACCGAAGTTGCCTCAGTCTAGCGAATGCGTTACAGGCTGGCAAGCATTTTTTTGCGCGTTTTGAGATTGGCCGAAAAAAAGGCCACCGGCTTGCCCGGTGGCATCGACTTACGTGTTTTCCAGCTTCAGCGAGGCGGAGTTGATGCAGTAGCGCAGTCCGGTGGGCGGCGGCCCGTCGTCGAAGACGTGGCCCAGGTGGGCGCCGCAGTGCCGGCAATGCACTTCCGTGCGACGCGTGAAAAAACTGCGGTCGTCCTCGGTGGCCACGTTCTCCGCCACCGGTTGCCAGAAGCTGGGCCAGCCCGTGCCCGAATCGAACTTGGTCTGCGAGGTGAAAAGTTCCGCGCCGCAGCACACGCAACGGTAGACGCCCGGCTCTTTTGAGTCCCAGTATTCGCCGCTGAAGGCCCGCTCGGTCCCCTTGCGGCGCGTCACGCGGTATTGTTCGGGCGTCAGCGCCTGCCGCCATTCGTCGTCGCTTTTTTGAACGGGTGGTTCGTTCTCAGCCATCGGTCGCCCTACAGCATGCTCTCCAGCAACAAACGCATTTTACGCATCTCGGCCATGTGGTCGACCCCCGACTCAGGCTGGTCGATAATGTTCACCGACAGGGCGCGGTTGTACTTATGGCGGCTGAGCTGGTTGATGAGCCGGTTGTATTCGATTTCGCCCTGACCTACGCGGACCTGAAGCTTGGTCTTGCTGGTGTCGCGCAACTGGACATGGCAAACGTGCTTCATCACCTGGTCGTAGTTCGCGCCGCCGTGCGGCCCGCAGATGTAATGGCTGGGGTCGAGCGTAATGGCCAGCCCTTTCACATGATCGCAAAGCACGACGGCGGTGTCGGGATCCTGGCTCATGCGGCCGACCTCGCTTTTGATGCCGACGACGACGCCTTCCAGCGTGCCGATGCGCACCAGTTCACGCAGCCGTTCCACCTCGGCATTGAACGGCGTGCCCAACTCGGCCGACGGCACCGACATGACGACCACCTTGCTCGCCTTGGCCAGTTTGCAGCAGGACAAAAACTGGGCGTAATACTCGTCGCCCTCGGCCTGGATGTCGATGAAATACGAGACCGGCGTCAGCCGATGAGTATCGCGGCAGAGGTGAATGGCCTGCTCGACGTTGGCATGCACTTGCGACGGCTTGACCTGGCCACTCGATTCGCGCAGGCAAATCTCGACGCGGGTGTATTCCAGATCGACGAGCCGCTGCACCGCGTCGGCAAACGAAAGCTGGGGAAAACATTCGGTAGAAGCCGCGACGAACACGCGAACACTCCTTTTAAGCGGCAACAGAAGCCGGCGGGCCGGCGAAACTCCACGAAGGCCCTAGCTTACCCGCTGGCCCGCGTGCTCTGCAATACTCGTCGGTAGGGAAGCCCGAAAAGATGTGAACGCCGTTCCGCTCACGGAGTGAGCGGTCTACAATAAACCATCCACAATACGGCAACCTGCATCACTTTCGGTACTTTTGATGGACCCCTCGATCCCGCCTTCCGCTCCGTCCAGCCCGCCTCCCGCGCGCCCCGCTCGATTCAATCCATTGCGGTGGTTGGGCCGGCTCATCACGCTTTCGGGGCTCGTGATGTTCGCGCTCACGGTCGTCGCCGTGGCGGTACTGGGCGGCTTTTTATCGCTGGGAAGCGACGATTCGCTCCACGAACAGCATCACTCGCTGTCGAAGACGGCCACCGACAAAATCGCCGTGATCACGCTGGAGGGCACCATCCTCGACGGCGAGGGGTTCGTGAAGCGGCAGATCGACCACGTGCGCGACGACAAGGCGGTCAAAGCGGTCGTGCTGCGGGTCAATTCGCCCGGCGGCACGGTGAGCGGCAGCGATTACCTTTATCACCATCTCAAAAAGATGGTGGCCGACCGCAAGCTGCCGCTGGTGGTGAGCATGGGCGGCATTGCGGCCAGCGGCGGCTACTATGTGTCGATGGCCGTCGGCGATGAGCATGAGAACGTGATCTTCGCCGAGCCGACCACCTGGACCGGCTCGATCGGCGTCGTCATTCCGCACTACGACGTGTCGCGCCTGATGGAAAAGTGGGACATCTCCGAAGACTCGATCAAGAGCCATCGTCTGAAACAGATGGGCACGCCGACGCGCCCCATGACCGAAGAAGAGCGAGAGATTTTCCAGGGGCTGGTACACGACAGCTTCCAGCGATTCAAGGAGATCGTCAAAGCCGGGCGGCCGCGGTTCGCCAAAGACGACGACGCCCTGGTCAAAGTGGCGACCGGGCAGGTGTTCACCACCCACCAGTCCCTGGCCAACGGACTGGTCGATCGAGAGGGCTTTGTCGAAGATGCGATCGACCGGGCGATTCAATTGGCGCATCTCGACAAAGAGCAAGTGCAAGCGGTGAAGTACAAACATCTGGGCGGCATTTTTGATTTGCTCGACATGCGTGCCCAGTCCCGCCGTGCCGCGCCCGGCAACGAGTTGGCCGCCCTTTTGGATCTGGCCTCACCACGGGCGTATTATCTTTGCACCTGGCTGCCGGTGCTGATGGCCCAGGGCGACGCATCGGAACGGTGACGGGGGCGTTCGCGGTGGCTGGGGCAGAGCCTAAGCGACGCCCCGGTGAGCCACGACCGGGGCATCGCTTAGGCTCTGCCCCAGCCACCGCATACCATGGCGCTCAGCGAAACTCGCTGCCCGGTTCGGCGGCGAACGGCGGCGGTTCAAGCAGAATCTCATCCGCCGTCGGCTGGCCGGTCATCACCACGTAGGCCACCGCCCACATCAAATTGATGAAACCGAAAGCGGGTATGACGCCCACGCAGCACGCCATTTCGCCTACGAAGCCGACGGCCATCATGATCAGCGCCAGCAACACGAGGTTCAGCTTGTTGCCGTGCGTCAAGGTGCTCGACATACGCAGCGATTCTAATCCACGCTGGTCTCGATCGACTACCAAATAGAGGTATTGGCTGAACATCAAGGCCGCGACGATGCCTGGAATCAGGCAAAACATCTCGCCTACGGCCACCGCTAAAACGAACGCAAATCGGGCCAGAACCGCCTGGGGCCAAAATCGCCCTCCTGAAAAGAGATCGCTCAGCTCCGCCGTTTGGCCCCGTGCGATCTTGAGCATGAAAATAGCGAGGCCGGTTTGCAGCCAAGTGTCAAACAAGAAGAGCAACACCTGGAGCAGGAAAAGAGCGCCAAACAGCAATAATGGCGGTGGCTGTTGGCCTCTTTGTCCCATCACCAGCATGACCATGGGAAACCCTACGCCGGCCAGGGGCAAAAAGCATGCATAGAAAATCGCTGACGCGCCCAGAATCATGCCGAACTGGGACTTGAAAATCCCCCACGTCCGAGCGAAAACATCGCCGGCATCGATGCGAGTCGGCTGAAAGACGTTCGCGCTGGACGGATGCGAATGCCAGGCTGTCGACGGAGGCGAGTGGTAAGGGTCTTCGGCATCCGCCGGCGCAGGTTGAGAGGGCGACGCAGGGCCTGGGCCGAAAGGGCTTTCGGGCTGAGGACCGTCGGCCGGCACCGGTTGCACGGCCCCGCAATTCGGGCAGCGAGCGTGCTTGCCCGCCGCGTCGTCGGCCACCCGCAACAGCTTGCCGCACTGGGAACAACGAAATTCAATTGCCATCAGGACCGCTCGCCGTCAAAAACGCTCGCCGCGGCCGCGAACGTGCGACCGCGTGAGGAATAGCATGGCGGCAGCCGGCCCGCTTTTCCAGGGGCGGCGACGTTTTTGTGATGGGCGCTCGCCTGTGAACCTGTTTGACCGCCAACTGCACCGACACCCATGCGTTCAAGGCACGTTGACGGCTTGCCCGTCGTGCCGGTTAAACAGGTTCGCAAGCGTCTTGAGGTCGATCGTGTTCTGGATCACACGCACGCTTCCATCGGCACACAATACCATGTCTGCGCCAAAACAGGCGACGCCGCGGCGGTCAGAGCGAGAATCAAGCAAGCGAAGGCGGCTGTGGCGGATCGGCTCTGGATAAACATGGCGTACCTCGATGGTCTAACGCAAGGGCGAGTGATGACGGTCATCAGGCTATCGCGCCGAATGCCTGCGGGCAAGTGACGTGTCGGCCCCAGGCGAACCCGACTGGTGGAGCGGCTCCCTTGCGTGTTACAATCCTTGCGGAGTCAAAAGAGCCATGTCGATCCAACCTTCACGCCGTCTTTTCAGCGTCGCCGAATACGACCAGATGGTCGAGACCGGCATTCTGCGCGAGGACGATCGCCTTGAATTGATCGAAGGAGAAATCGTCGCCATGAGCCCAATCGGCAGTCCTCACGCGGCCTGCGTGCGCCGGCTCACCCGCGTGCTGCCCAGACTGCTTGGCGATCGCACCCAGTTGAGCGTCCAATGCCCCGTCGTCATTCCCGACTGGTCGGAGCCCAACCCGGACGTGGCCCTGCTCGTTCCGCGCGACGATGACTACGTCGACGCCCATCCGTTGCCGCGGCAAGTGCAGGTGCTGATCGAGGTGGCCGACAGCTCGCTGGCTTACGATACTCAGGTCAAGGCGCCGCTGTATGCCAAGGCGGGCATTCGCGAGCTGTGGATCGTCGACCTCAAGGCCAAACGCGTTGTCGTATATACCAGACCGCGCTCTGGGCGCTACAGCGTCATGCGTGTCCACGGTGTGCGCGATCGTTTCACCAGCCCACGCTTCGCAGGCGCCGAGTTCGCGGTGCGCGAGCTACTACCGTGAATGGCCTTATCCGAAGTATCCGTGCCAGTGATGTGAGAGCGATTGAAGCCCAAACCGTCATCGCTTCTGTCTTCCCCGTCCGTGCCCATCCGTAGTTGCTTTGATCGCGTCCTCTGCCGCGATCCGGCCGTCGTGCAGCGCGGAGGCGACCAGGGCGGCGTCGCAGCCGGCATCGGCCAGCAGGCGAAGATCGTCGAGAGAACGGACGCCGCCGCCGGACGTGATCTCCAGCGCGGGAAACTCCCTGCGCAATCGGCGGCAGAGATCGAGCGTGCCAACGCCGCCATCGACGCCGACGCGGGCCAGATCGAGCACGATCATACGCTGAATGCCCATGCCGACTGCTTCCTCGGCGATCTTCTCGGCAGGCAGCTTGCGCCACTGCCGACAGCCGACAATCGGCCGACCGCGGCGAAGGTCGAGGCTGAACACGAGCCGGGTCGCCCCCACCAAGGCGACACTCTCCGCGAGAAGCCCGGAATCGACGAGCGACTCCAAACCTACGATCAATGTATCGAGACACCGACCACCATGCCGATAGCCCATCATTTTTGTTAGTGCGGGCGGTCCGGCAGCACCGGCGTCACCCCAAAGCTTCATGCCGCAGCCGATTAGCGCTCCGTACGAGGTCCAGTCGGGTTCCGCGCCGCCGATCGCGTCTAAATCGGCGACATAAACTTCGCAGAACCCCAACCGCCGAAAAGCATCGCCGACGGCCTTCGGCGACGAACCCTCGCACAGCCGGCTCTGAATCGGCCGGTACTGATCGCGCTTCCCGCCGACCCCGCGCACCACCTCTCCCCGCATCAGGTCAATGACTGGAATGACGCGCATCGATTTTAGATTTCCGATTCATCCAAGTCGTAAGGTGGGGCCAGCGAGCTTGCGAGCGCCGGCCCACCATCGGCCTGCGTAAAATCGACGGCTCGGAGGCGGTTAAGTTATGCGAGTTTTGTTCCGAATTGGAGAGCGTGTTTGCCACCGGCTATCGGTACAACGGCAGGTGCCGATAGTAAACTTCCAGCGTCATGATGGCCATGGCCGTGACGTACAGCCGGCCGCCCTTTCGGGCCTGCCCGCCGTCGAAGTACCAGCTTCCCGACTCGTGCCCCTCGGTGGCCTGCGTGGCCACCAGAAAGTCGCGCATCCGCTCGTTCCAGACGTGCCACCGCTCGCCGCCGTTGTGGTGCATGACCTGCGTGGCGTAATAGTTGTAATAAATGTTGGCGTGCTCACCCAGCAGCGACGGACCTTCTTGCGCCAGATAGCCGGTCCCCTTTTGCAAGGCCGGGCGCTCCACCGGCCAACCGGTGTACATCCGGCAGAGCAGGCCCACCGCGCTGATGGTCAACTCTTTGCCTTCCTTCAACCGCGGCAGATAGCTGTAACGGGCGCCGTTCTCCACCTGCACCGTGTCGAGAAAATGGCTGGCCCGCTCGATCGTTTCATAGGGCACCCGCAGATAGGCCATCTGCCCGCTCTTCAGCGCCATGATCTGCCAGCCGCTCACCGTGGTGTCGCCGGGCATGCGCGGCTCGTAGCGCCAACCGCCGGTGCGTGGGTCTTGCGCGCCGACGATGAAGTCGATCGCCTTTTGGGCGAACGGCTGCAGCGTCGGGTCGCGCGTCATGGCGTAGGCTTCGCACAGGGCGATCGCGGCGATGCCGTGCGAGTACATCGTGCCGCCGCTTTCGCCCCGCAGGTCGCCGCCCAGCTCGCCGATGCGCATTTGGCCGGTCAGATAGTAGATGCCCCGCTTGACGGTCTCCTGATATTCGCCTTCGAAGTGCGTTTCGCCCCGGCCCAAAAAGGCCAACAGGGCCAGCCCCGTGGCGCCGGTGGTCGAGACTTCGCTGCCCGGATCGCGGCAGTGGCCCTGGCACGGACCTTGTTTGAGGTCGAAACACCAACCGCCGCTGGGAAGCTGATGGGCCTGCAACCACCGCAGGCCGCGCGAGACGGCGTCTTCGCTCTCCGGGCTGCCGCCACCCTCGCGGGTCAGACGAGCACGGGCGGCTTTGCCCCGGCCGGCCAACGCGCCGCTGACGTCGGCGTCGCCTCCATAGTCTTCGCCGCTGCCGAGCACGCCGGCCGAATAAGGCACCAGGGCCTGAGTGGCATCGACCCGCACCGCGCGGCGCTCGGTCGAGGTTTCCAGCGGCGTCACGTCGGTGGTTTGGGCGTCGGCCGCGATGCTTCGATCCAGATCGCCGGCCGTTTGCTCCAGCGTGCTCGCCGCGGCCTCGCTCACCGGTTCGTCCTGGCCGGTTTCAGCCACAAACTCGTTGGCGCTCAACGCCTCCTCGTTGGAGGCCAGGTCGGCGAGCGAGGCGGTGAGCGCCATCGACGTTCCGGCGTTTCGTGGAATGAACCAGAGTCCGAGCAGGATGACCAGCAGCGCGTGCAACACCAGGCTGATCAGGCTACTCGATGCCTGCCGCCAGAAGCGATGGACCTGCTCGGTGGCCCACAGGGGGACGACCGTTTCCGGACCATCGGGCGACGACATGCCGGGCAGCGGCTGCGGCTGAACGGACAAGGGTGGTGGAGATGTGGCTGTAGGCTGGCCCCCGATTTTGCTCAGGCTGTTCGCCACGACCGACTGTCCGGCCGCAAAGGTGGATGGGGGCGGCATGAGGTTTGGTCCTGTAGGGTGGGACCAGCGAGCTTGCGAGCGCCGGCCCACCATCGGTAGGCGTCAGGCATCAGGCGTCAGGCGTCAGGTTGTTTGTCCTGACGCCTGACGCCTGAAACCTGACGCCTCAAATCTTATTCGAAGTCGTCTTCCGAGCTCTTCTGCGTATAGATCGGCATGTAACGATAGTAGATTTCCAGCGTCATGGTGGCCAGGGCGGTGCAATAAAGCCGCCCGCCCTGCTCGAAGCCGTGATCGGCGCCGGTGAACATCCAACTTCCGGTCTCGTGCTTCGCCATCGCCTGCGAAGCCACCAAAGAATCGCGCATCTTGGTGTTCCAGCCGGTCCAGATATCGCCGTCGGGGCCATCGTACTGATGGAGCACCTGCGTGGCGTAATAGCTGAAGTACATGTTGCCGGTTTGGGGACCGATACCGGCGAGGTATTTCACGCCCTTTTCCAGCTCCGGCTTTTCGTGCGGCCAGCCCATGTACATCCGGCAGAGCAAGCCGATGGCCGTGGTCGCCGGCCCGTTGCCGGGCTTGTTGTAGCCATAAAACGTGCCCCCGTCGGCCTGCACCGAATCGAGAAACTTCATGGCGCCCGGGATACACTTGCGTTTATCGACTTCCAGGAAGCCGAGATAGCCGCTCTTCAGGGCCATGATTTGCCAGCCCGCGACCGACGTGTCGCCCGCCTCGCGCGGCTGATAGCGCCAGCCGCCCCCGACCGGATCCTGGGCATACATGATGAAGTTCAACGAGGCCTGCGCCGGGGGGGCAAGCTGCTTGTCTTGCGTCATGGCGTAGGCTTCGCACAGCGCGATGCTGGCGATGCCATGACCATACATCGCTCCCGAGTCGACCATGGCGCCGCCGTTGGCCGTGACCTTCATGTTGCTGGCCAACCAATAAAGGCCAAGGCGGACGTTGTCCTTGAACTTGCCCTGTTTGTGCGTGTGTCCCGCGCCCAGAAACGGCAACAGCGCCAGCCCGGTGGCCGCGAATCGGGCGTCGGCCTTGGTGCCCGGATGCGTACACTGCCCCTGGCACTTGCCGACGGTATGGTCGAAACTCCAGCTTCCGTCGGGCAGTTGATGCTCTGCCAGCCACTTGAGCGCGCGGGCCACGGCGGCCTCGCTGGCGTCGGTGGCACCGCTGGCCCGCTTCGAGTCCGCCGTGCCGCCACGGCCGGCCAAGGCGCCTTTGCCCGTGCCGCCGGAACCCACCGAAAGGTCTTTCAGCAGGTCGCCCGCCGGCGCGGTGGGAATGCCCACCGGCGAGATCGCCACCTCGGTCGGCGCCGGAGTGTCGGCCACTTCGGTGGGCACAATCTCCGAGGTGGTCACCACGTCGACGGTCGTCGCCAGGTCGTTGACGTCGGTGTCGAGCGACTCCGGCTGGCTGATGTCGGCGACCTCCTCCACGGAGTCGCTCGATTCCGAGACCTTGGCGACCAGCGCTTGCAGGGTCTCTTTCTTTTTTTCGGGCATCAGCATCAGCCCGAAAATCAACAGGATGACCATGTGTACGATGGCGCTGATCATCCAGGCCGGCACGAGCGTGATCATTTTCAGCGTGCCGACTCTTTCGAGTTCTTCCAGCTCCTCGCGGGTCGAACTGGCGGTTTTCGCGTCACGCGGCGCCTTGCCGGCCACTTTGGCCTTGCCGGCGGCTTGTTTTGCCGCGGGCACCTTGTCGCCTGCCGCGGGCACCTTGTCGCCTGCCGCGGGCACCTTGTCGCCTGCCGCGGGCACCTTGTCGCCTGCCGCGGGCACCTTGCCCGCGGGCTTGCTTGGCGCGGCTGCCTTCTTCAAGCCCGGCGATTTCGTGTCGGCAGCAGGCGATTTGGCGGCCGGTTTTGCGGCGGCCTTGTTTGCCCCGGCGGTAGTGCTCGTTTTTGCGGCGGGTTTGTCGCCCGTGTCGGTATTGAGACCCTTGCCGTTGGTCGCCGGCTTTTTCGGCGGCACGCCGGCGGCGGGCCTGGCCTTGGGGGCCGGCTCGGCCGATGGAAGATCGATCTTGCTGCCAGGCGACGAATCGGTTGCCATGACCACTGGCTCCGCACAGGGCGAGGTGGGCTGAAATGCCGTAAGGACTTTAGCCTACTGGATTTTACGATCGGTTCAAGCAGGCTCGCGCAGACTTGGACCACTCTCGCAGTATAGCAAGCCACGGCCTCCCTGTCGCCGGTCTGCTGGCCATTTTCTACCGCAGATCCGCCGCCAACCGCACGCCCACGTTCCCGCCGAGGTAGTCGGCACGCGGACCCTGATAGTCGTTCGGCAATTCCACCGAAGTATAGGCCGGCTGCGGATTCTTGATCGTGTCCCATGCCGATAAGCCGTAAAACTTGCCGTCGTCACACCATTCCCAAACGTTGCCCAGGGAATCAAACAATCCGAACAGGTTCGGCTTTTTGATGCCCACCGGCTGAAGCTTCTCCGGCGAGTTCTCGAGACACCAGCAATAATCCTCCAAATCGCCCGCGTAGGTGTTGGGCTTTCCGCAGGCATGCACGAATTCTTCCCGCGTCGGCAGCCGGAACTGATAGCGACGGCCGGCCGGCGACCCGTTCAGCCGCTGGCACAGCGTCCGGCAGCCGGTGAACGAGATCCGCACTTTCGGCAAATCGCGCGATTCGGCCTTGTCGCCCATCGTCACCGCCCATTGAGGTTCGGTCAGCTCGGTCTGGGCCAACCAAAACGGCTTGATCGTCTCGTCGCTCGTGCCGGGTATCTTTGCCAGCCGCAACGTCACGCCTGGCGCCAACAGCAGCTCGGCCAGATTGTCGTCGCCGGCGCCGCGAGCGGCGGCGGCGACGGCCGGTTCTTCGCCGGAAAGCTTCGGGCGTCGTGCGGCCCGCGTCCGCCGCAGACCGCTCAGACCCGCGGCCGACCGGCTATACCAATAAATCGCGCGTGCGCGAAACGCCGCGCGGTGCTTTTCGTTCTCAAAGCTATCGGCCAGTTGCCACCAGGCGTCGGCGATGGCGACCTCCTTTTCGGGACCGCCGGGACGCTCGGCATCGGCGGCGGCCGCGGCGCGCAGCTCGGGATCGTCGGCTTGGGCCAGGTGAACCAGCGCCTCGCTCCACTTGTCTCCGCAGGCAAGCTGTACGCCGACGATGCGATGGGCCTCGCCGTCGGCGGGGTCGCTCTTGAGAATCGCTTCGGCTTTGGCCAAATCAGCGGTTTGGGCTTTGTTTTCGCGGCGCCGCGCCTCGGCCTTCGTCCGCTTGGCCGTCAGCTCTTTGCGCAGCTTCGCGTCGCGCAGTTTGACGGCGATCGCTTCGCCCGCCTTGGCCGCCTGCTCGACGATGTCGAACCGCTCGGCGTCAACCGCCTGGTCGATCAATTCCAACACGCGGTTGACGAGCGTCGTTCGCGCATCGGTGTTCTTGGCCGTCTTGCTGGCCGCCTCGATGACTTTCACTTTTCCGGCCAGCGCATCATAGTCGAAATGCCGCCCAAGCCGGTCCTGCGCTTCCAGAGCCAGTTTGACGTGGCCGCCTTCCGTCGCCGCCTCGGCGATCACCAACAGCAGACCCGCCTGTCGCACGTCGTCGTCGCGGATGGCGTCGGCGGCGTCGAGAAAGGTTTTCAGCGCAGGAACGTGGGCCGCCTTCAGCTCGCTATAGTAACGATCGCGGGCGGCGATCTTGGCGGCGTCGAGCTTCGTTTTTTCGGGCAGCGGCTTCTTGGCCCAGGCCGGGCTGACGATGAGAACCGCGGAGATCAGAACGAGGGCAATCCGCATGGCGTGCATCCCCCAGAACGCGCTGTCTTGAAATTTCCGCCACCCTATAACGGCGGCGGCCTGGATGCAAGCATCTCCGCTGAAGTTTTCCGAATCCGCGAGGGTCCAGGGTACGCCCCGGCCCCTGGCCGCCACTGCCGCTTCCGATTACTGTGGCCCTCAGCAAATGCCCCTCGCCAAGAAAGGACGACACCGTGATCTACCGCCCCCTCCTGTTGCTTCTCACCGTCTGCCAGCTTTGCCTCCCTATCGAGGCCCAGGGCGACGACCGTCCCAACGTGCTCGTCATTCTGGCCGACGATCTCGGCCTGGGCGATACCTCGGCCTTCGGCACCAAAGACATCCGCACGCCGAACATCGACCGCATCTTTCGCGAGGGGATGACCTGCGACAGCTTTTATGCCAATAGCTGCGTCTGTTCGCCCACCCGAGCGGCGCTGCTCAGCGGCTGCTATCCCGATCGCGTCGGCGTGCCGGGCGTCATTCGCGACGTGCCCGCCGACTCGTGGGGGCGGCTCAGTCCGCACGCCGTCCTGCTGCCGCGGCTGCTGAAACCGCGGGGATACCAAACGGCCATCGTGGGCAAGTGGCACCTGGGCTATGAGCGGCCCGACCGTCCCAACGACCACGGCTTCGATTTCTTTCACGGCTTCCTGGGCGACATGATGGACGACTATCGCACGCACCTGCGTCACGGCCACAACTTCATGCGCCGCAACGACGAGACCATCTCGCCCGCAGGACACGCCACCGATCTGTTCACCCGGTGGGCCTGCGAGTATCTGGCGGAGCGGGCCGAAGCGAAGCAGCCGTTCTTCCTCTATCTGGCCTTCAACGCGCCGCACGGTCCCATCCAGCCGCCCGACGAATGGCTGCAGAAAGTCAAGCTTCGCGAACCGCAGATGCCTGAGAAACGGCAACGGCTGGTGGCCTTGATCGAGCATCTCGACGCCGGCATTGGCCGCGTGCTCGACACGCTCGAAAAGACCGGGCAGGCCAAGAACACGCTCGTGCTGTTCACGTCCGACAACGGCGGCCTGTTGGAAGAGGGGGCCAACAACGGCCCTTGGCGCAGCGGCAAGACGCACATGTACGAAGGCGGCCTGCGCGTGCCCTGCGCCGCTCGCTGGCCCGGCCGCATCGCGCCGGGCACGAACACCAACCGCACGTATTTGACGATGGACGTCTTTCCAACCGTGCTCGAAGCCGCGGGCGCTTCGCCGCCGGCGGGCATCGACGGCGCGAGCTTCTTATCGGAGCTGCTGGGCAAGCCGGCCGCGGCCGGTCCTCGCGACTATTACTTCGTGCGCCGCGAAGGAGGGTTGGCTTACGGCGGCAAGACGATCGAAGCCTATCGGCACGGTGATTGGAAGCTGCTGCAAGACAGCCCCTTCGCGCCGCTGGAACTGTATAATCTGGTCAGGGATCCGCGCGAGACGACGAACGTCGCCAAGACCGAGCGGAAGATGCTGGCCGAGTTGTCGGCCGAGTTGCGGCGGCAGATCCAGCGTGGCGGTCAGATTCCCTGGCAGGCAAGCGAGCGATGAATCAGGAGCACCAAAGGATGGCGGTGAATCGGGAACAGCAGATCAAGGACGCCGAGGAGTTGCTCGGCGACGGCGCCGAACGGACTGGTTTCGCCAAAGGGCTGTACTTCGGCCGGCATCTCGGCCGCAAGCTTCTGCCCTATCCCGATCTGACGGCCCACCGCGAGACCAACGAGCTGGTCGAGCGCGTGCGGCAGTTCTGCCTGGCGGAGATCGATCCGGTGGCCATCGACCGCGACGCCAAGATCCCCGACTCGGTCGTGAGCGGACTCGGCAAGCTGGGCGTGCTGGGTGCCTGCCTGCCCAAACGCTGCGGCGGACTTGAGCTGAGTCAGACTTCCTATTGCCGCGTGCTGGAAGTGCTGGGCGGCCACTGCGCCAGCACCGCGCTGTTCGTCAATGCCCACCACTCGATTGGACCTCGGGCGCTGGTGCTGTTCGGCACGGCCGAGCAGCAAGAGCGGTGGCTGCCGAAGCTGGCCTCCGGCGAATGGCTCAGCGCCTTCGCGCTCACCGAACCGGAGGCCGGCAGCGATGCGGCCAACGTGCAGACCAAGGCCACGCCCGCGCCCGACGGCAAAGGCTACCTCATCAACGGGCAAAAACGCTGGATCACCAACGGCTCGCTGGCCAAGGTGCTGACGTTGATGGCCCGCACGCCGGTCGCCGGCAGCAGCGAGACGAAGATCACCGCCTTCATCGTCACGCCCGACATGCCGGGCTTCGAAGTGGTCGAGGCCCGCATGTCAAAGTGCGGGGTGCGCGGCACCGCCACCTCGCGATTGGCCTTCCACGACATGTTTGTGCCGCGGGAAAACGTTTTGGGGCAGCTTGGCAAGGGCCTGCGCGTGGCGTTGACGGTGCTCGACTTCGGCCGCACGACGTTCGGGGCAAGCTGCACGGGAGCGGCCAAGTTCTGCCTGGCCCGCGCCGCCCAGCACGCCTCCACCCGCGTGCAGTTCGGCGAAACGATCGGCAGCTTCGAGATGGTCAAGGAGAAGCTGGCCTACATGCGGGCCGGCGCCTTCGCCATGGAAGCGGCAACTTATCAGACGGCCGCCTTGATCGACTCCGGCGCCGAAGACTACATGCTCGAAACGGCCATGCTCAAGGTCTTCGCCACCGAAGTGCTGTGGAAGATCGTCAACGACACTTTCCAGATTTTCGGCGGCAAAGCCTACTTCACCGACGAGCCTTACGAGCGGCTGCTGCGCGATCATCGCATCAACATGATCGGCGAAGGGGCCAACGACGTGCTGCGGGCATTCATCGTCGGGCTGTTCGGCATGCGCGACGTGGGTCTGGAGCTGAAGGGCGTGCTCGACGCGGTGATGAACCCCTTTGGCCAGTTCGGCAACCTGAGCAGAATTGGCGGCTTTGCCTCGCGTCGGCTGGGCGCCCTGTTCGGCCCGCCCAGGGTGGAGGTGAGAGCGGGCCTTTTGGAGGACGACGCGGCGAACCTGGCCAAGCTGATCGGCGTATTCGGCTCGAACGTCGAGCGGCTGCTGCGGCGCCACCAGGAATCGGTGTTCGATCGGCAGTACCAGCTTGGCCGCATCGCCGACGCGGCCATCGAGTTGTACGTTTCGAGCTGCGTCTTGAACCGGCTGGACCGTCTGCTCGGCGACACGCACGCGGCCGAGCCGAGCCACGACCTGCAGATTGGGCGCTATTATCTTCGCACTGCCGCGCGTCGCATTCGCCGCAACCTGGCCGACTTGTGGGACAACGACGACCAAGAAACGAGCCGCGTCGCCAACCTGGCGCTTCGTTGAGAGCCGCTCGCCTTGGCGAGCGGGAGGCGTGAGCCTCCCGGTAGTACCATTGATTGTTGACGCGTTGGCGGACCACCGGCCTGTTCAGCAACAGCACCTACCGGCACGCTACGCGTGCCGCTCGCCTGGGCGAGCGGCTGGTCTTGCGCGCTCGCCGGGCAAGTCGCCGGCAGGGCACGACAAAGCGATTTCCGCAACGACTGCGAACCTTTCTTCTGTCTCCGTGTCACCCATCGCATGCGACCGAAGCCCGAGCCAGGGCCTCGTGACGCTTTCATTCACCATCGCTGCAAAGGAAAAAACGTGCTCGCCACATCGCGCCGATTGCCGCAGCGAATCGCGCTGACCATGCCACCGCGCGTGGGTTAGCCGCGACTCGCTCGGCAACGCGGTAACGTCATCGCCGTTGCGAAAGCTGGAGCTGCATGGTTGCGGCATATCCGGCGACGGCGGTGGTAGGTCCCTATTTCTTGCCCGAGGTTGCGCTTCTCTGCGCCGCATGCTGCCTTGGCACGCGCGGCCGGCACCACGTGCAATCTCCTGCGCACGGTTGCTTCTATGTTTCGTTCCTCCACCCGCGATACGCGGCACGTTTCGCTTGCGCGCGTGCTTCATGCGCGGCTCTACGTGAACGGCGAAGGCCGTGTCTTCGCCGTTCGCGGACGCGTTGCGCACGACAAGCTGAAACAGGCGCTTGCGCGCCTCGACCGCTGCCCGGCCCTCGCCAAAACGCCGACCCCGCGCGATCTCGGCGTCCCCGGCTGCGACGGCGAGTTAAGCCAGCATCTGCTGCATTGTATTGGCCGCGCACTGAACCGCTGGCATAAGGACCTCTCGGCAGAAACGCGGCGAAAGCCGGCGAAACGGCGCCCCGCCACGACGCTGGCCCGGGAGCAAACAGAAATCGAAAGGCTTGCTTCTCGGCTGAAGACCCTACGGCACTGGCTTGCGGAGCTTGCCGGCGGCAGGGGAGCCGGCGGCAGCGCCCTTCTTTCTCGATTCCGTTGCCGAAGCGTCGCTGGAGGCCGCCTTGGCAAACGCAGAACGCGAGCACCCGCTGACGCCGCTCATCGCCTGGCAGGCGCGAGTGGTTTGCTGGCTCTCGGGGGATTGTGCCACGCGACGCTTTTTGTCGGCGTCGACACGCCTGCTGGCCGCATATCCCAACGCTTCCTGCCAAGGGCAGGTCCGCGGCTTTCAGCAGGCGGTGATGGTATGGAAACGGCGCAGCGAGCAGGAGCGAATCCCCAACCTCCTCAAGGAGGTCTCCCTGCACATCCAGCGACTTCCTCCCGATACCGTCCGCAAAGGTAACTTCTCCGCACGCCTCCGCGGCCGCACCTTCCAGGAGCACTGCGACCTGTTGCTGAGGCGCTGCTCGCAACTGTTGGCTGAGACGCAGCGACAGCGCTGGCAGATCGTCCCCGCCGCCTTGGCGGCATTAGCCGCCGCCGACGGCAGCGCGACCGCACTGCCCCACCGATGCTTTAGCAGAGCGGTCGAAAAAGAAGATTTCGCGCTGCTCTTGCGGACCGCCCAAGAACTCGCCGACCAGATTGGCGAGCGCGGATACGACGCGCTGCTCGCCGCCGTCGATCAATTGCCTGGGTCGCCCGACGAAATTGACTTCGGTCAACTTCGCCAGTTGCTGGCACGAGGCAACTCACTGGCCGACTCTGCCTGGGCCTGCGAGCAGCGATTACTGTACAGCCTCGTGTATTCGTGTCTGAACATTCCCGCTGTCCGGCGTCTCAGTGAGGCCTTTACGCAGCGCGGCTGGCCGTTGAGCAGCGATGAACTGACACCGCTGGTGGGTCGCATTCAAAGCAAGAAAGACCTTGAGCCTGTGCATGCCTGGCTGGCATGGCTGGGTTCCGTATCGGCGCGCGCGCTCACGCCCAGGATGCGAAAAGTCCTCAGCGCCACGTTTTACGACCGGTATCTGCCGAGCGTCCAGCAGCATGGTTGGTTCGAGCAGCTTGCTCCCTGCCTGGCAGCCGCCCGCCGCCCGAAAGGTCCCGACGATTTCCGGCCTTTGCTCGACCGAATCGCCGTGTATCAACAGCTCGCCGGGCGAAAAGACGCGCTCCCCAAGTCGCTTCGCAAACTGCTGGGCGTTCACGAACGCTGGCAGCGCGAACGCGAGGTCTTGCGCGCCCGCCGGGCAGCCGGCGCACTCGACGCCGCCGGGCAAGCACGATTGCAGCACCTTGAAAACGATCCCGGCGCATCGCCGGATGCCGCCAAGATCCGCCGGGCTGCCGAAGAGGCATTCTTGTTGTTGGGAATCGAGAGCCTGAGCGCCGTGATGCGCAAACTCGCTCTCGCCACATGCCGGACGCATCTGGGCGGCCTGGTCGCGCTCATCTCGCCCGATCATTACTGGGACTTCGCTCTTTGGATTGACGCCATGAGCGAGGCGGAGCGCGATCGCCTGCGCGAGGTGATTGCGGCCCACGACTGCCATGGCCGCGACTACAAGCGCCATCTCGCCGAAAACCACGACTGGCTGGGCCAGGCGCTTGTTCGCGGCGTCGATCTCGGTCAGTGGCTGGCGGCCGAGCCGGATTGGGTTGTGATTGGTGGTCGAACGATGGAGATCGCGTTGATCAGCGACCTGCGCCACGTTTTCCTGATGGGAGCCTATTTCCAGACGTGTTTGAGTCTCGGCGATTGCAATGAAATGTCGGTGCTCGCCAATGCCTACGATGCCAACAAGCAGGTGGTCTTCATGTTCACCGACGACGATGCGGGTCGAAGACGCGTCGTTGCCCGGCAACTGATTGCTGTCAGCAGTGAGTTCAAGCTGCTGCGATACCGCTGTTACGTGAACTCTCGTTGCGCCGACAAAGTGAATCGCCAGGAAGTCGAAACCGCGATGGCGTTGTACTGTGGGCGGCTGGCCGCACAATGCTGCCTGGAGCTGGCGGACCAGGGATCTCCGGAAGCGATCGGCGATCACTTCTGGTACGACGACGGAGAACGCGGGTGGCCCGCCGCTGCGCGAGCGGCTTGGGCGGAAAGGTCGAGAGCGATGGGGGAAATGGCTCTTGCGAGTTGCTGATCGCCAAGTTGGTACTCACGGCTTCTTTCAACTCCGCGTCGATACGTCGTCGGCGGGTTCGCTCCTCGCCGGACAGCGAGAACCATCTCGTCGGCCGCTGCCGGTGACATTGCCGACTTCGAGAAACGGTTCTAAACTCGCACGAAATCGATGAAACCCTGATCGACGTTGCCACCCAGCCTTTTGCCAGTGGCGCGCAAGCGGTCGTTTGACCTGAAGCGAAGCAAGACACCCGCCTTTAGAGCCCTCCCGGCGCGGGTCAGGCACGCGCTCAAAACTTCCACGCAACAACTTGTACAACGGGTCTGCGGACAAATGCTTGCGGCCCTTCCTGGGCGGGCGTAGAATCGTGGCGGGCATGGCGACTCCTTTCGCCGAAATCAAGACTACGGTCATCCGAAACCGCTGGCCATTTTGGCCGAGCGACGACTAGACCGTCGCCAGAAATGACGTCGCCCCTGCGTAATACCCGCCACCGTCGATCGCGGCTTGAAAGCGAGCCTCTTTCGCCCTTGCTGGAGTACCAGCATTGGTTTTGGCTGATACGGGTTTGCTGGGTGGTTTGCTATCGCTGTATCACTGATAGCTAAAGGAAGCGGCCGGTTACGTACAGGAGCCTTCTTCGGCCGCGCGCTCGCGCGCCGGCACCTGGCCGGCCATGCGAGCATGAGGCCGAAGCCGGAACTGAAGACACGCTGGCCGGCGACGGCTGCCGGCGACACCCCTTCGGCTGCGAACTGGCGAGTTCGCCAGACAGGCGAGTGCAGGAGCAGCAGGGCTGACGGCGGGCCGTCGCGTGGCCGCCGCCTGCGAGCCAGCCTGTTGTATGCCGCCCTGCCGGCGCTATGATGGGGGCATGTTCATGGTGCTACGGATCGACCGCCTGCGGTTCCTCCTCTGCTGCAACGAAGGCGCGGAGCCAGCGCACGTTCACATCACGGGCGAGCCAGGAGAGGCGAAATACTGGCTCGATCCCATCGGCCTAGCCAGCAACTACGGTTTTGAGGTGCCAGAACTGCAACAGATCGAGCGGATCCTTGTGGCAAACCACGATCGGCTCATGCAAGCATGGGGAAAGTATCTGGGTGGCGCGTGAGCGTCCCGGCTGCCGTCATATGATGGCGGGCATGGCAGCGTGGGAAGCAGGGGCACGACGGCTCGCCGCCAGCGCGTCGGCTTGTTTTATGCCGCCCCGCCTACGCTATGATGGCGGGCATGGAACGGAACCCGTTACAACGCGGATGAAAGCAGCCATCACGCTGGCAGTCGCACGGCGCCGGTGATTTTGGCGACGACGGAGGGCATGTCACCGGTACCCAGTTCGTGCTCCCAAAACCTTAAGACCTTCCAGCCGCCGCGCTTTAGCAGCTCGGCTTGGCGCTGGTCGCGGGTGATCGTTTCGGCGATTTTCTCCTGCCACCTTTTACGGCCATGCTGGCGTGCCTAAGAATTGAGCAGTCGGGCCGCGCGGGGTCCAACGCGGCACCTCGGCGCACGGCTTTTGCAAATTTGCAATAGCCGGTCAAACACGGCGTTTTTTAGCATCTCGTACCTAATTGGAGGGGGCAATCCGCGCGACTGCCTAATCTGTACGCATGCGGCTAATTTTGTGCATATATATTAGCCCGGATTATTCATGGCCCCACGAATTCCAGCGCAGACTGGGCGCATACCAACCCGAAGCGCAAGCGAGGTA
>Ga0307374_10002194_pt1 | contig 35094 bp, 36 predicted proteins | sample OX3MG_FD_202532 | JGI IMG/M metagenome (GOLD analysis project Ga0307374, IMG submission 202532) | Soil microbial communities from Risofladan, Vaasa, Finland - OX-3 | ecosystem: Environmental > Terrestrial > Soil > Coastal area > Acid sulfate soil | place: Finland: Risofladan, Vaasa | collected... | reverse complement strand
GGCGCGTTAGTGGCCCGCGCTCGGCGGCGGAACCAGCGACGCTCGCGGCGGGAGGTCAACGGGACCCTCACCGGGCTGCCCGTCCACGGCGAGTTCGTCCAGGCGCGCAAGGTGGCGGGCGAGTTCCGGCTGGCGCGGATGATCCGCCGGGAGCGCTGCGGCGTACTCGGCGACGCGGCCGCGGATCTGCAAGGCGAAGTGGGGCACCGCGGCACCGACGAGCATCGCCAGCTCGTCCTCGGACGGGATCCCGTAGATGCGCTCCAGCACGGTCACGGTTCTAAGGCTACCAGGCGCCATGATCGGAGCGCGATGACGTATTGCGTTCGTGATGGCTCGCGTCGACGGCTATCATTACCGGCAATGTCCCGCGCTCGGCCGGAGCACCCATGGCGATGAGGGACGACGACAAACTGGTTCGGCAGCTGTCGCTCGTGGCCTTCTTGATGTCGCAGCAGCGGCCCGTGACCGCCGACGAGATTCACGAGTCCGTCGAGGGCTACGGCGGGATGAGCGACCAGGCATTCCTGCGCCGGTTCTACGCGGACCGCGGCGAAATCGAGGCCATGGGGCTCAAGCTGGCTGTCGAACGGCCAACCGACGACCCATTCCAGGGAGACCTCTACGCGCTCCCGCCGGAGAACTACTACCTCCCGCAGATCGACTTCGATGAGCGCGAGCTCTCAGCCCTGCATACGTGCCTGTACCTGCTGGAGGGCCAGTTTGCCTATGCCGAGCCGCTGCGGCTCGCGCTTCAACACCTCACGCTGGGCCGACCGAGCCCGCTCGACGACCACGCGGCGCGCACCGTGTCGGTGAACCTGCTCGGCGGTGACTATTCGCCGGAGGTCGCCGCGCATCTGTCGAAGATCGAGTCGGCGATCAGCCGGCGCAAGACGATCCGCTTCACGTACTACTCGATCGGGCGTGACGAGCGCTCTGACCGCGAGGTCGACCCGTACTCGCTGCTGTACCTCGGCGGCAACTGGTACATGGTCGGCTACGCGCACGAGCGCGAGGCCACGCGAATCTTCCGCTTGTCCCGCATCGAAGGACGCATTACCTTCAAGACGCGCGCCGAGCATGACTTCGCCGCGCCTCGCGACTTCGACGTCTCCCGTTATCGCGACCGCGCGCCGTGGCAGCTTGACGACGACCGCCGCGAGGCGACCATCGTCCTGTCCCCGATCGTGGCGTGGTGGGTGGAGCAGATGTTCGGCACCTACGGCACGTGCGAGTTGCGTGACGACGGTTCGGGGTTGTTCACCACCGAGTTTACCTCTGCGACGGCGCTTTTGACCTGGGTTCTCAGTCTCGGCACCCACGCCGAGATCATCGGCCCGGACGATCTGCGCCGCGCGGCCCACGAGGCGCTGCTCAACGTCGCGGCACGGCACACGAAGATGCCGACGATCGCCCCGCCGGTCCCCCCGGACCCCGAGGCAGAGGCCGAACCCGCGCCGGCGGATCGGTCGGCCGTCGCACCGGACAAGGTCGTGCCGGCCGAGCGCTTCGCGCGCCTGCTGGCCCTGATGACCCAGCTGCTGGCCGCGTGCGGCGACGCGACGCACACCACCGTCCCGGTGAGCGAACTGCGCACGGCGCTCAACATCGACCGCAAGGTCCTCGACGAGGACCTGACCCTGCTCAACCTCATCAACTTCGGCGGCGGCTGCTACGCGCTGTACGCCAAGATCGAGGGTGACGTGGTCGCGGTGACCCGGGAGACCTACGGAGATCGCTTTGCGCGACCCGCACGGCTGTCCCCGCTGGAGGCCAAGGCCTTGTTGTGGGCGCTGGAGTTCATCGGGGACCGGCTCCCGGTCGAAGCCGACCACGCCTTGACCTCTGCACGGGGCAAGGTCGAACAGGCGATCGGCGCCGACAACCTGCCCGAGGTCGAGATCGGACGCGTCCAGAACGCGAATGCCGCTGTCTCGATGGCGATCAACCATGCCCTGCGCGATGACCGCAAGCTCGAGATCGAGTACTGGACCGAAACGCGCGGCACGCTGAACACCCGCACCATCGAGCCGCACCTGCTGGTCAATGCGCGGGACGCGTGGTACCTGGTCGCCTTCTGCCATCAGGCCAATGATCAACGCACGTTCCGCGTCGACCGCATCCGCAGCGCCACCGTTCTCGCGGCGCACTTCGCCCGGCGTCCGGAGATCATGGCCTCGGGTCCCTACTTGCCCTTCGGCGACCGCGCCGAAGGCGCCGAGGCGATCGCACAAAGCGCGTCGGTCTGGTGCAGCGCAGGTCTCGCACGCTGGATGATCGAGGAGCACCCGTCGTGGGAGCGGCACGCCGACGGATCGGTGATCGTCGAGATCCCCTACGCCAGCCAGGAATGGATGGTCAAGGAGGTGCTCAAGCACCAGGGTGACGCCGTGCTGCTCGAGCCCGCCCTCCTGCGCGCGACAATCGCCCAGAAGGCCGAGGCGATCGCGGCCCGGTACGCCGTCCCGGCACACGGCTCGACGGCCGCCGCACGCTAGGCCCGACACACGAAATCAGGCCCATGGAATTCGATCACATCGCACGCCAAGTTCCCGACATCGCCGCGGCCGTGGATTGGTATCGCCAGATGATGCCGGCGACCGAAGTGCTCTACCAGGACCCCTCCTGGGCGCTGATCGAGGCCGACGGTGTCCGACTGGCGTTCGTCACCGCCTCCCAGCATCCGGACCATCTGGCCTGGCGAGTGACCAACGCGGAGCTCGACCGCATGGCGGTCGCCCGGCGCGTCGAGATCCGCGTGCACCGTGACGCGAGTCGGAGCTTCTACATCGATGGGCCCGGTGCGACGGTGATCGAGATTGTCGCGTACCCGAACGACGAGCGCCCCTAGCGCGCCAGGACCGGAGCCGGCGTGCCGAGGGCATCCTCAAACGCAGCGTAGGCAGCGCTGGCAAACGATCGTCGGTGGATCGGCGCCGGCCCATACCGGGCGATCGCCGCGCGGTGACGCGGCGTCGCGTACCCCATGTGCTCGTCGAACCCGTACTCCGGGTAGCGAGCCGCGAGCTCACGCATCGTGCGATCGCGGGTGACCTTCGCGATGACGGACGCCGCCGCGATCACCGCGCTGGTGCGGTCGCCGCCGACAATTGCGCGGTGCGACACCGCCGCCCCCCCAAGCGCGAACCCGTCGACCAGGCAGACTCCCGGCGCGGGATCCAGCCGCCCGAGCACGGCCGCCAGTAGACGCAGGTTTGTCCGATGCAGACCATCGCGGTCAATTGTCGCGGGGTCGGCGTGCGCCACGACGACCTGCTCGGCGATGCCCCAGATGGCCTTCGCCAAACGGTCGCGCACGGCCGGGCTGAGTCGCTTGGAGTCGTCGAGATCACCGAGCGCGCGGCGCTCGGACCGCGTCAGGCGCGCCAGGTCGATGCACACGCTGGCCGCAACCAATGGCCCCGCCAGGCAGCCACGACCCGCTTCGTCGGCGCCGGCCACGCGCACCGCACACCGGCGATCATGCGCAAACAAGCGGGCGGCGGCGCGCTGCGACCCACCGGCACGGGTCACCCGCGACGCGACTAGGACTTGGTGGGCTGCGCCGTCCGCTGCTTCTCGCGGATACGGGCCTTCTTGCCGACCTTGCCGCGCAGGTAGTAGAGCTTCGCCCGGCGGACATCGCCCTCCATCACGCGCTCGATGCGCTCGATCTTGGGCGAGTGCACAGGAAACGTGCGCTCGACGCCGACGCCGAAGCTCTGCTTGCGGACGGTGAACGTCTCACGGCTCGTCGAGCCCTGACGCTTGATGACGGTGCCCTCGAAAACCTGCACGCGCTGCCGCTGACCCTCGATCACGCGGAAGTGCACGCGGACGGTATCGCCGGGCTTGAACTCGGGCAGGTCATCTCTAAGCTGCATGCGCTCGAGGCTCTCGATCACGCTCATGTGGGATGACCTCCGGGTCAGGGCAAAACGACGGCTACCCTATCACGCCGCGCGCCGGCTTCACGACATCCTGCCGGGTGCCGGGCCCTGGTGGACCTCGCGCCAGCGCGCGATCGCCCCGTGATCGCCGGACAACAGCACATCCGGGACGGACTCGCCGAGGAACTCGGCCGGACGCGTGTAGTGCGGGTACTCGGTCCCGCCTGCGAGGGCGGGCGAGAACGACTCGTGTTCGAGACTCGCCTGATTCCCCAAGGCACCCGGTAGACGGCGACCGACCGCGTCAACCACCGCCATGGCCGGGATCTCGCCGCCCGCCAGGACGTAGTGTCCCATGCAGATCGCATCGCTCGCCAGCAGCGTGTGCACGCGCTCATCGAAGCCCTCATAACGGCCGCACAGCAGCGTGATCGCGGGTGCATCGGCGAGCTCGCGCACGACGCCGTCGGTGAGCATCCGCCCACGCGGGCTCAAGACGATCACCGGCCGCTGCTTGCGGATCCGGGCGGCCGGCAGCCCGTAAACGGCCTCGAGCGCCGCGGCCACGACATCGACGCGCAAGACCATCCCGGGACCACCCCCGTAGGGGCTGTCGTCCACTTGACCGGCCGAGAGCGGCGTGTAGTCGCGGTAGTTGAAGGCCCGCAGGTCGAGGTCCGCGTTCGTCAGGTGCCGGGGGCGCCGCATCCAGTCGAACCACTCGGGAAACAGCGTGAACACGTCAACCTGCATCGCGGCCACCCCCGCCGTCGGCATCGGATCCCGCGAGCGGGTCGATCAGCCCGGCGCGGAGCTCGATTCGTCGAGCGGCCAAGTCGATTGCGATCACCGCGTCGCGCGTGAAGGGCAGTAGCACCGGCGCGCCCTCGGCCCCAACGACATCCAGGACGTCGTTGGCCGGACGGTTGATCACGTCCCGCACCGTGCCGATCGCACGCCCATCGACCACGACGCTGGCACCGAGCAGGTCCCGGACATAGAACTCATCCGGCGTGACGGCGTCAGGCAGGCGTGCGGCATCGACCGAGATCGTCCCGCCACGCAGCGCATCCGCGTCCGCGCGGTCCGCCACAGCGTCGAAGCCGATCAGCAGGTCCGCGCCGGCCGGGGCCTGCGAGACCAGCGCAAGGTCGTGGATCCGCCCGTCGCGATCGGTCACCGTCACATGCTCGCCTGCCGCCAGGCCGGCGAGCGTCGGCCCCGTCGCCCGCGCGCGGACCACGCCGTGCACACCATGGGCCCGCGTCACGACCCCGATGATGACCGCCTCCCCCATCGTCGGGTGAACGCGGACGGCGCTAGTCGACGATCTCGAGGCTGACGCGTACCCCGGAACGGAACGCCGCCTCACGAACGATGAGCCGCAGCGCCCGGGCGATCCGGCCGCCTCGACCGATGACCTGACCGAGGTCCTCGGGTGCGACGAACAGGTTGAGCACGGTCGTCTCCCCCTGTGCGTCGGATTCGACGCGAACCTGGTCGGGATGGTCCACCAGACCCTTGGCGAGGGCGGTCACCATGTCCACCAGCCCCGCCGTCGGCGCCTCGCTCACCCGCGCGCCTCGACGATTTTGATCAGCTTGGTCACGGCGCTGGACGGCTGGGCACCGTTGTCGATCCAGTGGTGCGCACGATCCAGATCGACCTCGACGATCGACGGATCGACCTGCGGGTTGTAGCGGCCGATCGTCTCGATGTTGCGCCCATCACGGGGTGAGCGCGAATCCGCGACAACGACCCGGTAGATGGGGTTTTTCTTGCTGCCCACACGGGCGAGCCTGATCTTGACCACGTTGCTCCTTGAGTGTCTTAAGTACCGAGGGCCGGCGGCATCGGCGGCATGCCGCCCTTGCCAAACCGCTTCATCATCTTGCGCATCTGCTTGAACTGCGCCAACAACTGGTTGACTTCCTGCACCGACGTCCCGCTGCCGCGCGCGATGCGCTGCCGCCGGCTGCCGTTGATCGTGTCTGGACGCCGACGCTCGCTTGGCGTCATGCTGGAGATGATGGCCTCCAGACGATCGAGCTGCCGATCGTCGACCTGGAGATCACGCCCCTTCATTGCGTTCTTGAACCCGGGAACCATACCGAGCAATTGCCCGATGGGACCCATCTTGCGTATCTGGCGCAACTGGTCCAGGAAGTCCTCGAGGGTCATTCCCCCGCCGAGGATCTTCTTTTCGAGATCCTTCGCCTGGTCGACATCAACCGTCTGCTGGGCCCGCTCGATCAGGCTCAGGACGTCCCCCATCCCCAGGATCCGAGACGCCATCCGATCCGGATGGAACGGCTCGAGCGCGTCGATCTTCTCGCCCGTACCGACGAAGTAGATCGGCCGGCCGGTGACCGCGCGCACCGACAGCGCGGCGCCACCACGCGCGTCACCGTCCAGCTTGGTCAAGATCACGCCGTCGAACTGGACCGCGTCCTCAAACGCCTGGGCGACTTCGACAGCCGTCTGACCGGTCATCGAGTCGAGCACCAACACGACGGCCGTCGGATGGACCGCGTCCCGCACGCCCACCAGTTCGGCCATCATCGCCTCGTCGATCACCGTCCGGCCAGCCGTGTCGACGATCACCAGATCGCGGACCGCGGCCTTGGCGGCCGCGATGCCACGCTCGGCGATTCCGACCGCGTCAGCCACGCCGTCCTCGCGATGCACCGGAATCCCGAGTTGCCCCCCGAGGACCGAGAGCTGTTCGGCGGCAGCAGGACGGTGCACGTCGCAGGCAACCAGCATCGGCGCGCGGCCCTGCTGTTGGTAATAGCGGGCCAACTTGGCCGAACAGGTCGTCTTGCCCGACCCCTGCAGCCCCGCCATCAGGATCACCGTCGGCGGGCGCGGCGCGACCGGCATGATGACGCTCGCGCCGCCCATGAGCTTCGCGAGTTCTTCGTTGACGATCTTGACGACCTGCTGGTCCGGGGTCAGCGAGGTCATGACCTCGGCGCCGCGCGCGCGCTCACCGATCGCACCAGTGAGTTGCTTGACCACCGGCAGGCTGACATCCGCCTCAAGCAGGGACAGGCGAATCGCCCGCATCGCCTGGTCGATATCGGCGTCCGTCAGCTTGCCCCGGCCGCGAAGGCCGGAGAAGACGCTCTGGAGCTTGTCAGAGAGAGTGTCGAACATGCGTCGTCGTCGCGGTCGCCGGACCGCGCACCCGGCGGAGTTTACCGGGGCGGGTCCACGCGCGCGATCGCGGCCGGGTTAGCCCGCGTCGCCCGAGGCGAAGATCGCCTGCGCGTAGGCGGCGGCGTCGAACGGCTGCAGGTCCTCAAGCTTCTCGCCGACGCCGATGAGCTTGACCGGAAGGCCCAGCTCACGGTTGATCGCGACGGCGATCCCACCTTTGGCAGAGCCGTCGAGTTTGGTGACGATCACCCCGGTCAGGGGTACCGCTTCGCCGAACAGACGCGCCTGGCTGAGTCCGTTCTGGCCCGTGGTCGCGTCAAGCACGAGCAGCGTTTCGTGCGGCGCGTCCGCGGCGGCCTTCCCGACGACCGCGTGGACCTTGCGCAGTTCCTCCATCAGGTTGTGCTGGGTCTGTAAGCGACCGGCCGTGTCGATCAGCACGACGTCCGCCCCGCGCGCGCTGCCCGAGACCACGGCGTCGAAGGCAACTGCGCCGGGATCGGCGCCCGGGGCCTGGCGCACGAGCTGGGCGCCCGAGCGGTCGGCCCAGATCGCCAACTGGTCGATCGCCGCGGCACGAAATGTGTCGGCTGCTCCAATGACAACCTGCTGGCCCAGCTCGCTGAGCCGATGGGCCAGCTTGCCGACTGTGGTCGTTTTGCCGCTCCCGTTAACCCCGACGACCAGAATCACCGTCGGCTTGGCACCGATCGGGATGCGGGGCGGCTCCGGTGTCATCTGGCGGGTCACGGCATTCGCCAGCCCGGCGGCGATCTCGCTGCGATTGACGATGCGGCCCTGCTGCGCCGCGTCGCGCAGCGCGTCGACGAGCGCCAGCGAGGCGTCCATCCCGCAGTCGGCGCCGATCAGCGCCTCTTCGAGTTCGTCCCAGGTCTCACGCGTGATCAAACCCGGCGCGAACACACCCGCCAGCTGTGGGGAGATCGCCTGCCGGGGCTTGGTGAGACTCTCCTTGAACCGCGAGAACAGCCCCCGGCGGCGCGTCTCCTGCTCTGCTTCGGCTGGCGGTACGGCGATGTCGAACAGCTCCGCCCAGAGCGCCCGCTCGTCGCCGGCGTTGCTCACGCACGGCCGCCCTGGATCGCCTTCAGCTGACGCCGCACCAGGGGTCGCGCGGCCCCGGCCAGATTGTCACCGAGCCGGCGCGAGACGACCTGGGATATGCCATCGTGACCCATCGTCACCCCGAACAAGGTGTCGGCGATCTCGACCGTTGGCTGCTGGTGGGTGATCAGCACGAACTGGGTCTCTTGTGCGAGACGTCGCACAAGCGTCAGGAATCTCCGCAGATTGGTGTCGTCCAGCGCGGCCTCGACCTCGTCGAGCAGGTAGAAGGGCGCCGGACGGGTCATCGCAATCGCCATGCAGAACGCCAACGCGATCAGCGACCGCTCCCCGCCGGACATCATCGCGAGCGGGCGGGCGCGCTTGCCCGCCGGGACCACCTGGATCTCGATACCCGGGTCGTCGTCGTCGGACTCGACGGTCTCGAGCCGCCCCTGGCCGCCCGGAAATAACACCGCCACTGCCTCGTGGAACCGCTGTTGGACGACGTCGAAGACCTGCTGGAAACCGTCGGTCACCGCGTCGTCGAGCCCCTGCATGTGGGCCGCCAGATCCGCCGCGGCGGCCTCGAGATCCGCGACCTGTTCTGTGATTTCGGCGGTCCGCTCCGAGGTCTCTTCGAACTCGGTGTTCGCAAGCTCATTCACCGCCCCGACCATCCGCCGACGACGCTCCATGTTGTCGATCTCGCGCGCCTGGGCTTCGGGATCGCGTTCGGGATCGTTCGCCGCCACCTCGGTCACCTGGTGTGGACCCATCAGTTCATCGGCGCGCGCCTGTGCGGCCGCGAGGGCCAACTCGGCACCGTGCAGCGCATCGACGGCACCGGACGTCGTCGCGGTTGCTGTCTCGTGGCGCGCCCGTGCCGCACCCACCGTCTGCTCGGCGTCGCCGACCTCATGCTGGTTGTCGTCCAGCGCGTCGCCGAGACGTGCGGCCCGCACGGCGAGCGCGTCACCGACGCGGTCGAGCACGCTCACGGCCTGCTCGGCGCCGGCGAGATCGATCACCAGCTCGGGCGCCCCGACGCGACCCTCGATCAGCCGCAGCCGTTCGTCGGCCTCGGCTAGAGCCAGCGCCGCGGCCGCGTGCTCGGCGTGACACCGCGCGCCCGCCAGTTCGACGACGGCGAACGCATCGCGCTCGGCCGCGCACGCCGCGACGCACGCGCCGTCCGCCGCGACGGCATCCTGAACCGCGCGATCGGCCGCGTCGGCCGCGTCGCGAAGCCGCGCCCAGGCGCCGACCAGATCTGTGAGTTCGGCGCGCGCGGCATCGAGCGCTGCGGTCGCATCGGCGCGTTCGACGCTCGTCCGCTCTGCCTGCGCGCGTGCGACGCCAAGTGCGGTTGCGGCATGCGCCGCCGCGCGCTCCGCGGCCCGACGCCCGGCGCGCACACGAGCCGCCGCGTCGGATGCCCGGCGGCGGGCGTCCTGTGCTGCCGCGAGGGCGGTGTCCGCCGCGCCGAGCCGGGCGACCGCGACACGGTGCTCGGCCTGGACGGCCCATTCGCTGGCCGTGCGGAGCCGGATTCCCTGGGACGGGCGCCACGCGTCGCCCCTGGGCGTCACGAACAGGCCCGTAGCGTCATCCGGGACCGTGCCCAAGTCCTCGACCAGCCACGTGCCCGCCAGGACGCGAGCCAGGTGCTCGCGCATCGCTGGATCACACCGAACCACGAGCTCGGCAAGCGGGCGCCCCACCGGAGCGGACATGAGTGCCGGGGTCGCCGAGGTCGGTACCAGCACCGCCGTCGCGCCGGCATCGAGCAACTCGTCCGCCGAGCTGAACCGGCTGACCGAGGGGGCATCGGCGAGCACACCGAGCACGGCACCGAATGCCCGCTCGGTTCCGGCGACCACCTCGAGGCCCGCGCCGAGGACGTTGGTCGGCGCATGGGCGGCAGGACGGACGGCCGCGGCCAGCGCCGCGCGCTCGCGGCGGTGTCGCTCGGCCCCGACAACCGCTGCCTGTGCGTCCTCGTCGGCCGCATCGGCAGCATCGGCACGCGCACCCCAGCGCGTGGCGCGCTCGGCCGAGATCTCCGCCCGTCGTTCGGCGCGATCAGCCGTCGCGGCGCCGTCACCGTCCCCGAGTCGCGCGAGCCGCGTCGCGGCCTGATCGCGTTCCGCCGTCACGTGGGCGCGGCGGGCGTCCACGCTCGCAAGCGCACGGCGCGCATCATCGGCCGCCGCGCGTGTGTCGTCAACGCGCGTCCGGGCGGCGCGCGCGCCGGCATCTGCAGCCTCCCGTCGCGCCGCGGCGGCGGCCGCCGCGATCCGGGCAGCTTCGAGGGCGGCGGCGGCGGCGACGCGTCGGGCATCGGCGTCGGCGACCCGCTTGTTGGCATCGCCGAGGGCCGCGGCGGCGGCGGCTCGCTCGCCCGCATCGCGCGCCACCTTGCCGTGGGCATCGGCCAGGCGTTCACGTGCAAGCTCGGCGCGCCCGCGAAGGCGCTCGAGCGACGACTGGATTCCGAGGACGAGCTCACGCCCCTGCTCCTGGGTCGCCAGTCGCTCCCGCAGCACCGTCTCGGCTGCCGTTCGCTCGGTCGCCGCCGCGTCCAACACGCGCGTCGCCTCATCACGTGCACCCGCGCATCGGGCGACCTCGACCGTCGCGGCGTGTTCCGCGCGCAGCGCGACGGCGGCGAGGCTCGCAGCAAGTTGCCGGCGAGCCGCGGCAATCTGGACATCCAGATCTGCCGCCCGCGCCGCGGCACGCGCTTGGCGTTCGAGGGTTGCCTGGCGACGGGTCAGCTCGGTGGCCAGGTCCCGGGCCCGATCAAGCCGTTCGGCCACGCGCGACAGCTTGGACTCGGCTCGGCGGCGGCGGCGGCGCGACAGCGCCACACCGGCGGCCTCCTCGATGACGGCACGCAGATCGCTAGGGCGGGCGGTGCAGACGGCCTCGACCTGACCCTGCCGGATGACGGCCAAGGCGTCGGGGCCGAGCCCGACGGTCCCGAGGGCCTCATGGATGTCCAGCAGGCGACAGGTCCCGCCGTTGAGCTGATACGCCGCCTCGCCGGCGCGCGTCAGCCGTCGGGCGACCTCGGTCTCCGCGGGCTGTTGCGGATCGGCGTGGGCCGGGCTGACGGTCATCCGGACCTCGGCGACGCCCGCCGCAGGGCGGCCCTCGCCGCCCGAGAAGACCACCTCGGCCATCCCCGCGGCACGCAGGCGGGTCGCACGCTGCTCCCCCATGGACCAGACGATGGCCTCGGCGAGGTTGCTCTTTCCCGAGCCGTTGGGACCGACGATCACGTTGACCCCAGGGCCGAACTCCAAGTTGATGGGGTTCGCAAAGGACTTGAATCCGCGGATGTCCAGGCGCCGCAGCATCAGTCGCCCTCGTCCACGAGATCGAGCACCGCTGTCGCGGCGGCCCGCTCGGAGGACTGTTTCGAGGTTCCGGTACCGACGGCCACGGCGCCACCAACCGTGACGCGGGTCGTAAACTCGCGACGGTGGGCCGGTCCGTCGATTCGGGCGAGCTCGTAGCGGACCCCGACCCCTTTGCGCGCCGCCAGCTCCTGGAGCGTCGTTTTCGGATCGCGTTGTCCCGGAACGGCCGCAGTCATGGCGTCCGAGAACGCCGCCCGCACCGCCTCCGCCGTTACGGACGCACCGAGATCAAGCCATGCCGCGCCGATGACCGCCTCGGTCAGCGCCGCGCGCACGCTCGGCTGGTCGGCGAGTTCGCGGCTGTGCTCGGGCGCGACCGCCCGGAGCTGCTCATGCAGGTTGGCCGCCATCCCGACGCGGGCGCACATCTCCCGATCGACGACGGTCTGACGCATCCAGGCGAGGTCGCCCTCCGACGCCAGTGGGTGCCGGCGCATCAGTTCCTCGGTGACGACCAGCTGAAGCACGCTATCGCCGAGGAACTCCAAGCGCTCATATGAGTCGGTGCGATCGTTCACCCACGATCGGTGGGTCAGCACCTGACGCCGACGCGCTGGGCCGAGCTGCGGAAGCAGCTCGGCCAGCGGCGACAACGGGATCGCGTCAGCTGGCGTGGACGACCACGTAGTCGACCGCCTCCCCGACCGTGGAAATCTTCTCAGCGTCCTCGTCGGGAATCTTCAGCTTGAACCGGTCTTCCATCTCCATGATGAGTTCGACCAAGTCCAGTGAGTCCGCATTGAGGTCCTCTTGAAACGAGGACGCCTCAGTGACCTCGGACGCATCGACGCCAAGCTGCTCAACAAGGATGGCGCGAAGCTCCTCGACGACTTGTGCTCGGTCCACGTCTCTCCCTTTCGTGACGACCGCGCGGCGCAGCAGCGCCTTGCGTTCGTGGAACTTACCAATGAGTTCGGACATCCCGCGGTGCGGGAGTTGCCGCCTGGAATCCTACGCAGGCGCCGAGGCCGGCGGAGCGGCGAGCTCTGCCGCCAGGCGCCCGACGACGTCCTCGCGTGCGCCCCGCGCGGCGGTGTGAATCGCGTTGACAACGGCGGTCGGGCTGGCTGAACCGTGTCCGATGACCGCCAAGCCCTGCACGCCGAGCAGGATCGCACCTCCGACCCCCTCGGGGTCGAGGCGATGGCGCATCCGCCGTATCGACGGCCGTACAAGCAAGCCGCCGATGCGGCCGACAAGCGTCTCTGACACGGCGCCGCGGATCTCGGCGAACAGGAACTCTGCCGAGCCCTCGTAGAGTTTGAGCGCCACGTTGCCGGTGAACCCGTCGGTGACCACGACACGAGCGGTCCCGCGCGGGATATCCCGCCCCTCGACGTTGCCGATGAACCCGGGGGTCTGCTGCAGTAGCGGGGTCGCCTGCTGGACCAGCTCGCTGCCGCGGCCCTCCTCCTCGCCGATCGACAGCAGTCCAACCTTCGGGGTCGGATCGCCGAGTACCCCCTGGGCAAACAGGCGACCCATGATGGCGAACTGCAGCAGGTGCTCCGGGCGCGCGTCCGCATTCGCGCCGGCGTCAACCAGCACGATGAAACCGGCTCGACTCGGCAGGACGACGGCAATCCCGGGGCGCTGAACGCCCGGGATGCGGCGCATGTGCAGCGTCGCAGCGGCCATCATCGCGCCGGTATGCCCCAGTGACACCGCGCCCTGGGCCCTCCCGTCGCGCACCAGCTGGCAGGCCACGACAACCGAGCTCTCGGGCTTGGACCGCACCGCACGGGCGCCATCCTCGCTGGAGAACACCTTGTCGGGCGCGTGGACGACCTCCACGAAGGCAGCGCCCGGCTGCGCGGACAGCGCGTCGAGGCGCGGTGCGAGCGCGTCTCGGTCCCCAACCAGCAGGACGCGCAGGTTGGGCCCTGCCACATCGACGGCGCCCTGAACGGTCACATCCGGAGCCCTGTCGCCCCCCATGCCATCCAGGGCGACCACGATCTCACGATTCATGGGTCGCACGCCCTCCGGGTCGCGGGGGCCGCCGGAGCAGTGTTAGTCGCGGACTTCGACGACTTGCCGTCCGCGGTACTGGCCGCAGACCCCGCACACCCGGTGGGGCCGGGTCGGCGCGCTGCAATGCGGGCAGCGACCGATGCGATCCGCCTCGATTGCGTGGGTCGCACGTCGCGTGTCGCGACGTTGACGGGAGGTCTTGCGCTTCGGAACAGCCATGTCGCTCCTACCGGTGTGCCGCCCACGGCCAATCGAACGGCCGGACGGTCGTAGACCGCGGAAGGGTACCGCCCGAGCGCCCTGTGCCGCAACCCCTTCGGGTTCGATCGGGTCATCGCGATCGCCGTCGATGTCAGTTCGGCCGGGCTTGGTCGTCCTCGCGTTGGCCCTCCAGGGACAGGCGCGCCGCGAGGTCCGCCAGCGCCGACCAGCGCGCATCCGATGCCGGTGGCGGACACGCGCACGGACCCGCATTCAGGTTTGCCCCGCAGGTCACACACATACCGGCGCAGTCCTCCTCGCACAAGATCGCCGGCGGCAGGGCTTCGGCGACGGCGTCGCGTGCCCACTGCGCCACCTCGAGCACGTCGCCACGAAGGTAGAGACTCGTCATCTCCGGGTCGTCGGCACCGTCGATCGCGACCTCCCTGGCGTCGACGATGACATCGGGAAGGGCCGGTTCGAGACACCGCCAACACGGGCCGACGACGGCAAGGCGGCCGCGCAGGCGGAAATGCCATCCGTTGATGAGCAGTACAACCTCGAGGCTCAGACGCGGAGCGTCAGGTTCGGCGCGGTACTCCTGGCCGCCGATCTGCAGCGGGGCGATCGGGACCGTGACCTCAAACGCGCAGGCTCCGCCCGGCGGGAGATCGAGCCCGTGGAGGTCGAGCTCGGCCAGCCGTTCGACGTCGCCAGGTCGGCCCGCACCGCGGGCGGACCCGCTTCGCTTGCGGGCAGCCGGCCGTCGATCCATCCCTAGTCGGCGCCCTGCTCCTGCGCCCCGTCGTCCTCAAGCGCGTCCGACTTGCCCTGCAGCCGCTCGCGACCGCGCTGGACCGCCTTCATGAACTTGCCGAGGTTCACCTCAAGCGTTCCAAGGACCTCGTCGGCGTAGTCCTCTGCTCCCAAGCGGACCTCGCGCTCACGCTGTCGTGCCGCCTCAAGCATGTCCTGGGCCTCGCGCTCGGCCTGACGGACGACTTCCTGCTGGGACACCTCGTGCTGCACACGCTCACGCGCCTCGGCAAGCATGCGATCTGCTTCGCGCCGGGCCTCGGCAAGCATCTCCTGGCGTTCCTTGACGATCCAGCGCGCCTGCTTGACCTCTTCGGGGATCGTGGAGCGCATCTCGTCGAGCAGCTCGAAGATGGCCTCCCGGTCGATGCGGACCTGATCGGTCAACGGGACCGGACGTGCATTGTGGATAAGGTCATCCAGCTTGTCGATCAGCTCAAGTACGTCCACGCAACCTCCTCATTCCGTCATCCCCCCGTTGGTCGCAACGGACTCGCCGACGCCAACCGTGGGCTTCGCTCGCGCAGGGCCCGCGCCACATGCGCAGGCACCCATGCCTCGACATCACCACCCCAAGCGGCCACCTCCCGAACGCCGCTTGAGCTAATGAAGCTGAAACGGGGCGAGGCAGGAAGGTACACCGTCTCAAGCTCTGGCGCGAGATGTTTATTAATTTGGGCCATTTGGAACTCGTAGTCAAAATCGGAAATGGCCCGCAGTCCCTTGACCACCGCGTGTGCGCCGATCATGCGTGCGTGATCGGTCACCAGCTGACCCAGCGGCTCCACCCGGACGTTGTCGAGTTCCATATCGCGCACCGCGCAACGGACAAATGCGATCCGCTCATCGGTCGAGAACATCGGCTGCTTCTTGAACGACCCGTCGGTGACCGCGACGACGACCTCGGAGAAGATCCGCGCGGCGCGGGCGATGACGTCCATATGGCCGAGGGTGACCGGGTCGTAGGTCCCTGGGCACATCGCAACGCGCGCGTCAGGACTCACCCGTCACCCCCGCGCCCCGCACCCGCAAGATACTCACCCGGGTGGACCCGTAACTTCGATCGCTGCGGTCGATCACGCGGATGCCATCCATTGTCGGGACAGGGCCCTGAGCAGGTCCTTCAAGTATGACTGTCGCATATTCGGCCAACAACGGCGCGAGCGCGCCGGCGATGGTCGAGGAAACGCCTGCAACTACGCTATATGGGGGGTCGATCACGCACAAGTCGTAGATCGCCCCCCGCTTCGCCTCCTGCGATACTGCGACCGACCAGTCCCGCACCACCACGCGGGCCGATTTCGTGAGTGCGAGTGCGGCCAGGTTGGCTCGGATGCATGCCGCCGCCTCAGGAGCGCCCTCGATGAACGTCACGCTCCGCGCGCCCCGCGAGAGCGCCTCGATCCCCATCGCACCCGAGCCCGCAAACAGATCGAGCACCCGAAGGTCCGTGCAGTCGCCGATGATCGAGAAAATCGCCTCGCGGACGCGGTCCGACGTGGGACGGGTTGCCGCGCCACGCGGAGCCCGCAGGCGCCGCCCCCGATGGGTTCCTGCGATCACGCGCATCCCGCTATGCCTCCAACAGACGAGGGATCGCGGCGAAGCGCGCCTCGACGGCACGACGCAACAACAGGTGTTCCGGGCGTGCCATGTGGGGGTCGCCCCGCAATAGGCGCCGGGCGATCTGGCGCGCCTGCGCGAGCTCGCGTCGATCCCGCGTGAGCCGAGCGAATCGCAGGTCCGTCGGGCCCGCCTGCCGGAGCCCGAGCATCGAGCCCTCGCCGCGGATCTCCAGATCGAGTTCGGCGAGGCGAAACCCGTCCCCGGTCTGCGTGAACGCCTCGAGACGCCGCATCCCGTCGTCGGTGGCGGGCTCGCCGAACACGATGCATTGCCCGGGACGCGCACCTCGGCCCACCCGTCCACGCAGCTGGTGCAGCTGCGCGAGCCCGAAGCGATCGGCCCCTTCGATCACGATGATGCTTGCGTTGGGGACGTCGATGCCGACCTCGATCACGGTCGTGGCAACCAGCACATCGGTGTCGCCGCGCGCGAAGGCGGCCATCGCAGCGCGCTTGGCGTCGCTCTTGAGCGCACCGTGCACGAGCCCGACGGCGAACTCGGCGAACGGCCCCGAACGCAGTCGCTCGGCTTCCGCGGTCGCGGCCTTCGCTTCCGCCGAACCACCTTCATCGACCAGCGGACAGATCACATAGGCCTGAAACCCCTGGCGCAGTTCGGCGCGGACCTCGGCGTAGGCGTTATCACGCTCGGTCTCGCGGACCCAGCGGGTGGCCACGGGCCCGCGCCCGGCAGGCCGGCCGCGGATCGTCGAGACCGCGAGTTCGCCGTATGCCGTCAGCGCGAGGGTTCGCGGGATCGGCGTTGCAGTCATGTACAGGATGTGCGCGGCCCGCCCGGTGGCGTCGAGTGCCCGCTCGGCAAGGGCATGTCGCTGCTCGACGCCGAAGCGATGCTGTTCGTCGACGATCACCAGCCCAAGATCATGAAACGCCACCCCTTCCGACAAGAGCGCCTGCGTGCCGACGACGATGCCGGCCGTGCCGGTGCGGATCGCCATCAGCCGCCGATCGCGCTCTGCGGTCGGAACCTTGCCCGTCAGCAGGACCGGGGTAATCCCGGCGGGCGCCAGCAGCGCGTCCAACGTCTGAAGATGCTGCTCGGCGAGCGTCTCGGTGGGCACCAGCAGCGCCGCCTGTGCCCCGGACTCCAACGCCTGGCACATCGCCAGAGCTGCAACGAGCGTCTTGCCCGAGCCGACGTCGCCCTGCAACAGGCGTCGCATGGGCACCGCCCGGCGCAGGTCCCGGCCGATCTCCCGCAGGGTGCGCTCCTGATGCACGGTGAGCGCGAACCGCAGCGCGCCCCTCACCCGCTGCGCCGTCTCGCCGGTTCCGCCCAGACGCGGCGCGGGACGCTCGTGGGCCTCTTGGCGGCGGAGTAACAACAGGCCCAACTGAAGCTCGATGTACTCCTGGATCACCAGACGGCGGCGTCCCCGGCGGACGTCGCCGGCCGCACGCGGGAAGTGCACGGACATCAGGGCGTCGGGGTAGGACATCAGACCCAGCCGATCGCGGATCCACGCGGGCAGCAGCTCGGGTGCGGTGGCGGCCAGCGCCCTCGCCTGGTCGACGAGCTCGCGAATCCGCACCGACGGCAGCGCCTCGGTGGCCGTGTACACGGGGACCAAGCCCGTCGTATGCAGACCCTCGGATCCGCCGGCGCCCACGAGCTCATAGGCCCGAACCGTGATGGATCGCGGAGTCCCGGCCCCGATGGTCCCGCGGATCATGAGCTGGTCCCCGGGTGAGAGCGCGCGCAGCAGGTGCCGCTGGTTGAACCACACCGCCTCGAGTCGGCCCGTCGCGTCGCCGACCAAGGCCCGCACGGTCACCAAACCTCTCCGGCGCGTCGGCGCCATCCGGATCGAATGAAGTTCCACCCGCACGGTGACTTCCTGGCCCATCACCGCCTGGGCGACCGGCGTCGCCGCGCCGTAGCGCTCGTAGCGAAACGGCACATGCAGGAGCAGATCGCCGACGCTGACCAGTCCAAATGTCGCCGCGCGCTGCGCCTGTGCAGGCCGTATACCGGGCACGCGACCGATCGGGGCCCACCACCAGCGGGGGTCGGGGCGGCGCCGGGGAGCCTCCCCGACCAGCTCAGGACGTCCGGCGAACGGTCGGGCCGGTAACATGGTTGCGGTCACCTACCCATTACCTGCATAATTGCGCGCTGTGCCGTACCGGCCTCCGCGGGGCGGGCGACACAGGCAACTCTACGGCGACCCGAGGACGGAGGCCGATGTCGAAGGTCTGCAGTGTGTGCGGCAAGGGCCCGGGCTTCGGGAACAACCGCAGTCATTCCATGCGTGCGACACCACGCCGGTTCGATCCGAACCTGCAGAAGGTGCGCATCATCGCGAACGGCACCCCCACCCGCGCCTATGTGTGCACCCGCTGCCTGAAGGGCGGCAAGGTGGTCAAGGCCGCCTAGGCCGGACACGTCGACCGCGGGTGCTACGCCTCCGGGGACGACGTCGCCCGCGATCCTGACCCCGTCAGGCCCGCGAGGTTCATCAAGCTCACCGCCGCGCGTGCGGCATCTTCGCCGGCGTTTCCAACATCACCGCCGGCGCGGGCCCATGCCTGTTCGAGGGTGTCGCACGTCAGCACCCCGAATGTGCAGGGCGTGCCCGTATCGAGCGCCACACGGATCAAGCCCTGCGAGACCGCCATCGACACGTGGTCGAAATGAGCGGTCGCGCCGCGGATCACCGCACCGAGCGCGACGACAGCCGAATACCGGCCCGAGGTTGCCAGCATCCGGGCCGCCTGGGGTACTTCGAATGATCCGGGCACCCAGTGCACATCGATGCGATCGTTGGCGAGCCCGGTGTTGGACAGATACTCAAGGGCACCCGCCAGCAGCGCCTCGGTCAGCGCAGTGTGAAAATGCGAGCACACGACGCCGACGCGCACGTCAGGATCATCGACCCGCTGGACCGCCGGCACCGGCTCCGTGCGCGCCACGGGTCAGTCGCCGTCCGACGAGTCGAGGTCCACACGCAGGTCCTGGTGATGGAGCATGTGGCCCATCTTGTCCCGCTTGACCTGAAGGTAGCGCAGGTTGTCCGGGCCGGGCTCGATCTCGATCGGCACACGCTCGGTGACCGACAGGCCGTAGCCCTCGAGACCGACGATCTTCTTGGGATTGTTGGTGAGCTGGCGAATCGTGGTGAGCCCGAGGTCGACCAGGATCTGGGCGCCGATCCCGTAGTCGCGCAAGTCAGCCGGAAACCCCAGCTGGCGGTTGGCCTCGACGGTGTCGAAGCCGGCATCCTGGAGCTCATACGCGCGCAGCTTGTTCAGCAGGCCGATGCCGCGGCCTTCCTGAGCGATGTAAAGGACCACGCCCTCGCCTTCGTCGTCGATCATCTTCATCGCCGCCGCGAGCTGTTCGCCGCAGTCGCATCGCAGCGACCCGAACACATCACCGGTCAAACACTCGGAGTGGACGCGCACCAGCACGTCTTCCTTACCCGCGACATCGCCCTTGACCAACGCGAGGTGGTGCTTGTCGTCAATCAGGCTGTGGTACCCGACCGCAGTCCATTCGCCGTATGTCGTCGGCAGCCGCGCCTGACCGCCTCGCTCCACCAGGCGCTCGGTGTGACGCCGGTACTCGATCAGGTCGGAGATCGTGATCATCAGCAGGTCGTGCTCGTACGCGTACGGCACCAGATCGTCCACGCGCGCCATCTGCCCGTCGTCGCGCATGACCTCGCAGATCACCCCCGCCGGGATGAGCCCCGCCAGGCGCGCCAGGTCAACCGCTGCCTCGGTGTGGCCGGCGCGCTCCAAGACCCCACCCGGCTTTGCGCGCAGCGGAAAGACGTGGCCGGGCTTGACCAGATCCGACGCGCTGGAGTTGGGGTCGATGGCGACCATGATCGTGCGGGCGCGATCCGGTGCCGAGATGCCGGTCGTCACCCCGTCGCGGGCCTCGATCGACTCCAGAAATGCGGTGCCCAGCGGGGCGTCGTTGCGTCGCACCATCATCGTGAGACCGAGCTGCTCGCAGCGCTCGTCGGTGAGCGCGAGGCAGATCAACCCGCGCGCATGGGTCGCCATGAAGTTGACGGCCTCCGGCGTCGCAAACTGTGCGGCCATGATGAGGTCGCCCTCGTTCTCGCGGTCCTCGGAGTCCACGACCACGATCATGTGACCGGCGCGGATTGCCTCTATTGCCTCTTCAATCGTTGCGAAGGGGCGCGTCTGCGTACTGCTCATTGGGCCTCCCGCGGCACCTGGTATGGAGCGACTAACGCCTCTATGTACTTTGCCACAAGGTCAACTTCGAGATTCACGCGGCCGCCGACCCGCCCAGGGCCAAGGGTCGTGGCGGCGGTCGTGTAGGGGATCAGTGCGATGGTCAGACCGGCGCCGTCGCGCGATGCTACGGTCAGACTCACGCCGTCGACGGCGATGCTCCCCTTCTCGACCACGTACCGCATCAGCGCAGCGTCAGCGTCGATCCGAAGGATCCACCCCTCGCCCTCGGGCGCTGCGCCGGCGACCGTCCCGGTGGCGTCGATGTGCCCCTGCACCAGGTGCCCGCCCATGCGCGCGCCGAGCGTCAGGGCCCGCTCAAGGTTGACGCGGTCGCCGGGCTGGGCCTCGCCGAGCGTCGTCCGGCGCAGGGTCTCCGCCACCGCGTCGACGACAAAGCCGTCCGGATGCAGCTCGACCGCGGTCAGGCAGGCCCCGTTGACGGCGACCGAGTCGCCGATCGCAAGGCCGTCGCGGACGACGCGCGCGCGGATCGCGACCCGCAGCCCGCCGTCGGCCGGCGCAAGCGCCGCGATTGTTCCAATTTCCTCGACGAGTCCGGTGAACATCAGTCCTCGATTTGGGGGAGGTCGATCAGGCGCCCGGTGCACAGAACATCATCGCCGACGCGGGTCACTGTGAGGTCGCCCAGTCGGGCCGCTTGCGCGAGATTCCCGACCCCATCTCCGCCCAGCGCCCCGGGCGCCTGGTCGCCGCCGATCAGCGTCGGTGCCAGGAACCATCGCACGACATCGACCGTGTCCGCGGCGACGAAGGCACCGGCAAGCTGCGCGCCACCCTCCACGAGGACCGATTGGATGCCCCGTTCGGCGAGCGCGGCGAGTACTGCCGGCACGTCGGGGCGCAGCGTCGGGAATGCGACAACCTCGACGCCCGCATTCTGGAGTTCGGTGACGCGGTCCCACGGCGCATTCGCCCCGACGGCCAGATACACCGGAATCGTGCGCGCGCCACGCGCAAGCGCCGAGGTCACCGGCAGGCGCGCAAAGGAATCGAACACCACCCGGGCGGGCTGCCGCACCGGGCCGGCGATCCCCCGGGCGGTCAACTGGGGGTCGTCGGAAAGCGCGGTGCCGATACCCACGGCGACGGCATCGTGGTCCGCACGCAGCCGATGCACGAGCCCGCGCGCCTGAAGGCCGGTGATCCACTGGCTCTCGCCCGTGCGCGTCGCCACCTTCCCGTCCAGGCTGGTTGCGAGCTTGAGCATGACGTGCGGCCGGCCCCGCACACTGTGCGTGATGAAGGCGTCGATCAGCTCACGTGAGCGCCGCGCCTGCTCGCCGGAGGCCACCGCCACGTCGATACCGGCCTCCCGGAGCAGGTGGATTCCGCGGCCCCGCGTACGCTCGAGCGGGTCCAGGCAGCCGACGACAACCCGGGCGATACCCGCCTCGATCACCGCCGGCGCACATGGCGGGGTCCTGCCGACGTGCGAGCACGGCTCGAGGGTGCAGACCAGGGTCGCGCCACGCGCCTGCGGTCCGGCGGCCCGCAGCGCCATGATCTCTGCGTGCGCCAGGCCGGGGCCCTCATGCCATCCCTCGGCGATCAGGCGCCCGTCGCGCAAGATCACCGCACCGACGAGCGGGTTTGGACTCACCCGGCCGCGAGCGTTGAGCGCCAGCTCACGAGCTCGCGCCAGCGCGGCGGCGTCCGCCGCGCCCAGCACCGTCATCCGGCGAGCTCCGCCAGTCTCCGGTACGCGCCAACGGGGTCCTCGGCGCCGAAAATTGCCGACGCCGAGACCAGCCAGGATGCCCCCGCGTCCCGGGCGGCGGGCAGCGTCCCGGGGGCGATCCCCCCGTCGACCTCGATCCAGACCTCGCCCGGCAGCTCCGTGCGCAGCCGCGCTACCTTGTCGGGCGTCGTGGGGATGAACGACTGGCCGGCGAACCCGGGGTTGACCGCCATGCAGTTCACGTAGTCGACGGCACCCACCAACGCAGTCACAAAGTCAATCGGCGTCCCAGGATTGATCGCGATGCCCGCCGCGCACCCGAGGCGGCGGATCTCCCCCAACAGACGGTGCAGGTGCGGGTCGGCCTCGGCGTGAATGCTGATCGCGTCGGCGTGTGGCGCGAATGCCTCCAGCAGGTATCCAGGGCGCTCGACCATCAGGTGCACATCGACCAGTCCGCCGTGCGGGCGCACGCTGCGAGCAACCGCGGCCGCAAAATCCGGCCCGACGGTGAGGTTGGGTACAAAGTGGCCGTCCATCACGTCGACGTGGAACACCTGCGCGCCGGCGGCGCACAGTTCGCCGAGCTGACCGCCGAGGGCGGTCATGTCCGCGGACATGACCGAGGGCAACACCATAGGGCGTTCAGGCGGAATCATCGTTCCTCAGAGCGTACCGGGGCCATGCCGGTGCCGCCATCGGGCCGTGGCAGCGCCACGCGCGATCCACGTCACCGCTCCAACCGCGCGACGAAAAACCCGTCGGTGCCGTCGCGACCCGGCAGAGTTGCCAGCGCGCCGGCAAGCCGTGGATGTGCCCACTGCGGATAGCGTGCGCTCAGGTCGGCGAGGGGCGCGCTGCTGGAGCCGACCACCCCCTCATTCTCGTCCGCGAGGAGCGTGCACGTGCTGTAGACGACCCGCCCGCCGGGGCGCGTGAGCTCAAGTGCGCGCGCGAGCAACTCACCCTGCAGTACGACGAGCTCAGCCAGCGCTTCCGGGCGCCTGCGCCAGCGCGCATCGGGCCGCGAGTTGAGCACTCCGAGGCCGGTGCAGGGCGGATCGACCAGCACCGCATCGAACCCGCCCTCGAGGGCCACGGTGCGCCCGTCGCCCACCCGCACGTCGAGGCGCGCGCCCATGCGCTCGCCCAATGCAGCAAGGGCCCGCGCCCGCGCAGCATGCAGCTCAACGCAGACAATCTGCGCACGGTTATCGGTGAGCGCCGCGAGCTGAGTGGATTTCGCGCCGGGGGCGGCGCACAACTCGAGAATCCGCTCGCCGGGCTGCGGATCGAGGACGTGCGCGGGGAGCATCGATGCCCGGCTTTGTGCCATGGCCCGTCCCTCGGCCCAAATGGTCGAATCCTCGATCCCGAACGGCCCTTCGAGCACGAGCGCCTCGGGGAGCCAGGGGTCGTCGTGCCAACCGACCGGGAGTGCGTGCTCAAGCTCGTCCCGCGAGCCGCGGAGCGGATTCCAGCGCAGCACGGATTCGGCGGGCTCGTTGGCGGCGGCCATGACGACATCTGCCAGCGGACCGAGCGATGCCTGCAGCCCCGCCACGATCCAGTCCGGCATCGAATACCGAATCCCGGCCGCCTGAGGATCGTCCTCGAGGCTGGCCACCCGGCGCGCGCCGTCATCGGCGATGCGGCGTAGCACGGCGTTGACCAACCCGGCGCGCGCCGTACGGCGCCGCGGGACGCCGTGGAGTGTCCGGGCCAGGCGCACGGTCTGGTCAACGGCCGCTGCGTCCGGGACCCGGTCGGACCAGATCAGCTCGTAGACGCCGAGCCGCAAGACCTCCCGGACGTCCGCCTCAAGCGCCTGCGGCCGTTCGAGCGACCCGTCGATCAGCCAGTCGAGGGTGCGACGACGCTGCACCGCGCCGTAGCTGAGCCGCATGGCGGCCGAGCGGGCACGTGGTTCCAGGTCCGCCTTGCGGGCCTCGGACGCGAGCGCCCGATCGGCATAGGCACCCTCGGCGACCCGACGCAGCACCCGCAGCGCGACCTGCCGCTCGGGGCTGATCTTGGGATCGGCCGTCATCCGAGCCGCAGCGATCCGCGATACCCGCGCAGGAACTCGCTGGCGGCCATGCGGCCGCGCGACGGCGGCTGGAGGTCGAGCACCTCCGCCGCGCCGCTTCCGCACCCCACTACGAGCCGCCCATCATCGGCCTGCAACCCGCGCGGATATGTGCCGTCCACCAACCGAGCGCGCCAGATCTTGAACGGCTCGCCGTCGATCACCAGCCGGGCTCCGATGTGCGGCGACAGCGCACGGATGTGATTGACCAGCGTCGATGCCGCGCCGTCCGGATCGAGGATCCGGTCGGCGTCGGACAGCTTCGGGGCGAGCGACGCGCCGGTCTCGGGCTGCGCGGTGAATGCCACGACGCCCCGCTCGACCTCGTCAACGGTCGCCACCAGGGCCGGCACGGCGAGCGCGCACAGGCGATCCATCACCGCACCGGCGTCGTCCTCGGCAGCGACACGTGTCCGAACGATGCGTGCGATCGGGCCGGTGTCGAGGCCGGCATCCATGCGCATGATGCTCACCCCGGTCTCATCGACGCCGTCCATGATCGCCCGTTCCACCGGCGCGGCGCCGCGATACGCCGGCAGCACCGAGAAGTGGACGTTGATGCACTGCCAGTCCGACAACAGCGGCTCCTTGAGCAACTGCCCGAACGCCACGACGCACAGCGCACCGACGCCGGCGCGGCGCAGCCGCTCGAGGACGTCGGGGGCGTTGATCGACGCCGGCCGGATGCACTCGATGCCGAGTTCGGCGGCCTGGGCGGCGACCGGCGTCAGCGATGCCGTGCGCGAGCGCCCCCGCGGCCGGTCTGGCTGGGAGATCACCAGGGCGATTTCGTGATGGGCCGCCGCCACATCACGCAGGATCGCCGCCGCAGGGGCGGGGCTGCCCGCAAAGGCAATGCGCATCGGCGGCCTATGCCTGGCTGCGAAGTTCCCGCAGCGCCTGGCGGCGTTGCTCCTTGGTCGTGCGATCCAGGATGAGAATGCCGTCGAGGTGGTCGATCTCGTGCTGGATCACCCGCGCCTCAAACCCTTCGGCCTCAAGGCGCACGGTCTCCCCGTCACCGTCCTGGGCATCCACGTGGATGGTGAGCGCTCGCGGCACCTCGACGCTGATTTCACCGATCGACAGGCACCCTTCGACGTCCACATCGGTCTCGTCAGATGCCCAGATGATGCGCGGATTCACCAGGACCCGGATGTGCTCCTCGTCGGGTGCCCGGTAGACGAGAATGCGGCGCATCGCGCCGAGCTGGGGCGCCGCGAGCCCCGCACCGTGGGCCTCGTCCATGATGATCTCCATGCGCGCGATCTCCTCGCGCAGGGCGTCGTCGAACTCGGTGACGTCAGTGGCGGGTATGCGCAACACGGGGTCACCCAGCTGGCGCACCTGACGCAGCGCGGCCAGACGGCGCTGTTCGAGTTCGGGATCGGCGAGGGCGCGTGACGACATCGGATGATGATGGTAGCAAGCACCCGACGGCGGGCCTACCGGCCCGTCGTCGGGTGCGATTACTTACGCGCGGGCAGCACCCGCCGGGCGTCGGCGAGGATCTGCGAGCGAGCAGCGGTCAGGGCCGCGTGGCTGTCCAGACGCACCTCGCTGGCGCCGGCGACCGCGACCAGCGGGTCGCCGTCGCCGGTGGCGATCGTGACCTGCGGATCCCCGGTCCGTGGGTACCGCACGACCGCCGTCGCGTCGGTCGGGTGCACGATCGTCGGGGCCGGCGCGAGATCGTTCAGAGCCAAGAATATCGATGCAAACGCGGCCCGGCGGTCGGGGACGACCTGCGGCATCAGCTCCTCGAGCCGGTACAGCTCGGCCACACGCGGCGTGTAGAAGTACTCGGCCTCGCGCAGCAGCACCAAGTCAACGCCCGTTGCGGCCCCCCGCTCGGGGCGTTCCTGGACCCAGTCGCGGACGCGCAGCCAGCTCTTGTGGACCACCTCACCGGATGCCGCGGCGACCTCCGCCGGCCGACGGCGATCGGGCGTGATCACGATGAGGACCTTCCGGGCGGCCGCCCCCAGCGCCCCCTGCGCTGCCGCGATCGCCGCGGTGCGGTCGACGTCGAAGGCGAAGTCGGCAATGACCCCACAGACCCACTCGTCGCCGTTGCGGATCGTGATGTCGATCGTGACAGCGTCCGCGCCGGTCCCAACGACGCGACGCTCACTGACGAGCATCTGCTGCGTGCCCGCGATCGGGTCGCCGAGCAGTTCGTCGACGAGCGCAGCACGCGTGTCAGATCCACCGAGCTGCAGCAGCGTCGCCAAGACGTGGACCCACTGCTCGCGCGGCTCGTAGAACGCCTCAAAGAGTCTTGGGACCGGCATCGTTCTCACTTCCGTCGGGTTAGATGGCCGGAGAACCTTACACGCGGCGGCGGCGTTCCGGCACCCGGGCTACGTCGTCTGGGGGTCCACGTCGACGACGATCCGCACGTCGCCCGAGGCCGCCTCATCAGCGACCACCGCGACCCCGGACAGGGCAGCCGCGCGGGCCTCGGCGACACGGTCGGCGCGCACCAGCACCGCCCGCCGCGTCCTGCCACGCACGCGATGCAGCGGCGCCGGGCCGAGCACCGTCACCGGCCACGCGGCATCGGCGGCGGCGGCCAGCGCCCGTCCCTGCGCGATGACCGCCGCGGCGTCGTGCCCCTCGATCACGACGCGCACCAGGTGCCCAAACGGGGGCATCAGGTACTGCCGTCGACGCTCGAGCTCCCCGTCGAGGAACGTCTCGACGGCGAGTTGGGAGGCGAGCTGGATCGCGCGGGAGCCGGGCTCCCACGCCTGCACGATGACTGTCGACCGCTCCCCGCGGCGCCCGGCACGGCCGGCGGTCTGGACGATGAGGTCGAAGGCCCGCTCCTCGGCGCGGAAATCGGGGTGCCGCAACCCCGCGTCGGCATCGAGCACGGCCGCCACCGTCACCTCGGGCAGGTCGTGGCCTTTGGCCACCATCTGCGTTCCGAGCAGGATCGCCGCGCCGGGCCGCGCAAACTCGGCCAACAGCTCGGCGACCGACCCGCGCGCGGCGGTCGACGACGCGTCCAACCGCACCAGCCGCATCGTCGGGACGATCTTGGTGAGGGCCTGCTCGAGTCCTTGGGTCCCCATCCCGCCCCGCATTACCTCGCTCGACCCGCACCGCGGGCACACCGTCGGCACCGGCCGCTCGAAGCCACAGTGATGGCAGCTGAGCCGCACCGGATCGCGGTGGTGGACCAGCGAGACGTCGCACGACGGGCACGTCGCGAGCCATCCGCACGCCCGGCACAGTGACATCAGGGCGAACCCGCGGCGGTTGAGCAGCAGGACGGCCTTGTGACCTCGGTCGGCGGCGTCGCGCAGCGCCCGTGCCAGCGGCGCAGAGACCGGTCCTGGCCGCTGAGTCCGCATGTCGACGACCCGTACCGCCGGCGGCTGGGATCCATCGGCGCGGGTATGCAGCTGAATCCGCTCGAGTGCGTGCCAGGTCTCTGGGCGCGGGGTGGCGGTCCCGTAGACGACGAGGGCACCGGCATCCCTCCCACGCCGGAAGGCGACCTGGCGGGCGTCGTAACGCGGAGTCGAGTCCTGTTTGTATGAGGCATCGTGCTCCTCGTCGACGACGATGAGCCCCACCTCGCGCACCGGCGCGAACACCGCGCTGCGCGCCCCGACCACGACGTCCGCCGTCCCGTCGCGAAGCCGCGTGTCGGCGCGCGCCCGTTCGCCAGGCGTCATGTTCGAATGCCAGACCTCCACTCCCGGACCCAGGCGTGCCCGGAGACGCGAGAGTAGCTGCGGCGTCAGGCTGATCTCAGGCACCAGGACAATCGCGCCGCGGCCCTGTGTGCGGACGACGTCGAGCGCTCGCAGGTACACCTCGGTCTTGCCCGAGCCGGTCACACCGTGCAGCAGCACGGCCTGCGGATCGCCGGAGGCGAGGGCCCGCGCGATCCGCTCCCCGGCCGTCTGCTGATCGGGCGTGAGGACCTCGGGCGCGGCGGGCACGGGCATCCCGAGTCCGTGGATGTCCTCGAGCACCGGAGCCTCACTGCCGAGGACCACGAGCCCGGCGGACGCCATCCGCCGCAGCGTCTCCATCGTCGTGCCGGCGCTGCGGACGAGCTCTGCCGCGGCGATCGCCGCCTCGCCCGGCACGCGGGCAAGGACTTCCTTTTGGCGGGCGGTCCCCGCAGGTCCGTCGACGGCGCGACGGACCATCAGGCGGGGCGCGGGTCCGCGGGCCGGAACGATCAAGCGCCAGCCGCCGTCGGGCGCGCGCCGCAGTGCGCCCTCGGCGCCGGGCGGAACCACCAGGCGCAGGCACGAGGCCACCGGGGCGGCGTAGTAGCGGGCGACCCACATCGCCAGATCCAGTAACGCTGCCGGCACGGCGGGGGTGTCGACCCGTCCCGCGAGCGCGACGAGCCGCCCCGCGTGGGTCGCAGGATCGGTGCCGACGACGACGCCGACGACCCGCCGCGGCCCCAGCGGACAGGCGACGAGCGCACCGCGCCCGATGGTACCGGCGAGTGCGGCCGGGACGAGGTAGTCCAGCGGCCGATCGAGCGCACGCGTATCGACAAGCAGATAGACCTGCACGCACGGGCCGCGCGCGAGCCCCCCCGCATCATCCGCCATGAGCGACGGCTGCATCACGCGGGGCTCGTCCAGTTAGCCGCGCGCCTCGTTGCCGATCGCCGTCGATTCCCAGGTGAACTCGGGCAGTTCACGCCCGAAATGCCCGTAGGCAGCGGTCTTCTGGTATACGGGCCGACGCAGGTCGAGCCGTTCGACGATGGCGGCGGGCCGCAGGTCGAAGTTCTCGTGGACCCAGCGCTCGATCTCCGTGACCGGCCGGGTTTCGGTGCCAAAGGTCTCGACGAACACCGACACCGGCCGCGCCACGCCGATCGCGTACGCGACCTGGAGCTCGCAGCGTGCGGCGAAGCCGGCGGCCACGACGTTCTTGGCAACCCAGCGGGCCGCGTATGCCGCCGAGCGATCGACCTTGCTCGGGTCCTTGCCGGAAAACGCCCCACCGCCGTGACGGGCCATCCCACCGTAGGTGTCAACGATGATCTTCCGCCCGGTGAGGCCGGCGTCACCCATCGGACCCCCAACGACGAACTTGCCCGTGGGATTGATGTAGTAGCGGATGCCGCCGGTCCGGTATCCGTACTCCTCGAGCACGGGCCGGATAACCTCGTTGGTCATGTCCAGTTCCAGCTCGCCCCACTCGATCCCGGGGTTGTGCTGGGTCGACAGCACGACGGCGTCGACGCCCACCGGACGCCCATCCTGGTAGCGCACCGTGACCTGGGTCTTGCCGTCGGGGCGCAGGTATGGCAGCAAGCCCGAGTGTCGGACCGCTGCCAATCGCTCCGAGATCCGGTGGGCCAGTGTGATCGGCACGGGCATCAGCTGCGGGGTCTCATCGGTGGCGTACCCGAACATCAGCCCCTGGTCGCCGGCGCCCTGGAGGTCGTATCGATGATCCGAGGTCCCCACGCGCGTCTCATGGGCAGTGTCCACGCCCTGGGCGATATCCGGGCTCTGCCGATCGAGTGCAACGAGTACCGCACACGTGGCCGCGTCGAACCCGATGTCGCTCGAGGTGTACCCGACCTGCGCGACCGTGGCGCGCACGATCGCGGGAATGTCGATGCGGGCGGTCGTGCTGACCTCTCCGGCCACGACGACCTGTCCGGTGGTCACCAATGTCTCGCAGGCCACACGGGCGTCGTGATCCTCAGCCAGGATAGCGTCGAGGACGCCATCCGAGATCTGGTCGGCCAGCTTGTCGGGGTGACCTTCGGTAACGGACTCAGAGGTGAACAGGTACTCGCTCATGCACCAGACCCTTGTGGATGACGGATTCCGGGCGAGGATACCAGTGCCGGCCGGCGTGGCCCGCGCGTGTGGGCCGTGCTCCGACTCGGATGACGCGGCATTGGATTAGCGTTCGGTGGCCGGGGCGCGCGCCATCAGGTCGTGCATGCACTCGGCGACGGGTTTGCCGGCGACGGCTGCGGCAACCTCGCGGCTGATTGGCAGCTCGACATCGGCGCGTTCGGCGAGCTCGAGCAGGCGCGCGACGCTCCACAATCCCTCGGCGACCTGCCCGATGCGTGTCTCTGCCTCCTCGCTCGACAGTCCGCTGGCGATCAGCTCCCCGACGCGCCGGTTCCGCGAATGCGTGCTGGTGCACGTTCCCACCAAGTCCCCCATCCCCGCCAGCCCGCGGAACGTCGCATCGTGTGCCCCATAGGCGCGGCCGAGCCGGGTCATCTCGGCCAGGCCCCGTGTGATCAGACTGGCCTTGGCATTGTCCCCGAAGCCGAGCCCGTCGGCCATGCCCGCGGCGATGGCGATGACGTTCTTGGCGGCGGCGCACAGCTCGACACCGACCAAATCGTCGTTGAGATAGACGCGGAAGTCGGGTCCGTTGAGCAGCTGCTGCACGCGTGCGCCGAGTGCCGGGTCGCCCGCCACCACTGCCGCGGTCGGCTGGCGCTCGGCAACCTCCTCGGCATGATTGGGACCGGACAGCACGGCAAACGGCGTCGCCGGACCCAGCGCCTGGTGCCACAACTCCGACAGCCGACGCCCGCTGGCCGGGTCCAGCCCTTTGGTGAGCGACAGCACAGCGGTTCCGGGCACGATCGCGCGAGCCACCACGTCGGCCATTTCGCCCACCACCCGGCTCGGGATCGCCAGCACCAACAGATCGACCCCGACGAGCGCCTGCGGGTCGTCGGCGGACGTCACCGCGATGTCGTCGGACAGGCGGACACCGGGCAGATAGGCCGGGTTGACCCGGTCGCGAGCCACGCGCTCGGCGTGCAGGGGGGTGTGGCACACCAGGCGCACGGCGGCATGATGGCGCGCGCACAGCATGGCGAACGCGGTGCCCCAGGAGCCGCCCCCGAGGACCGCGACCGACCGAATCGAGGAGGGCGCGCTCATCCGCCGCGGTCCCGGACCTGAAGGATGATTGGCACGCCGTCGAGGTCGAACCGCCGTCGCAGCTGATTCTCCAGCCAGAACCCATAGTCGCGGGTCAGCAGCGACCGGTCGTTGACGTCGAGTCGCAGGGTCGGGGGCGACGTGTCGATTTGGACCAGGTAGCGCAACGACAGCCGTCGGCGCCCGCCCCGCGGACCCGGTCGGGCATCGGCGAGCTCCCGGATCGCGGTGTTGAGCGCGTGGGTGGTGATCCGCGTGCGGCGGCGCTCGTACAAACGCAGCGCCGCAGGGATCAGGCGGTGCAGGCCTTCGCCGGATACCGCTGAGCAGACCTCCACCAAGGGTCGCTGGCGCGACTTGGCCCGGAGCTCCCCCGTGATCGCATTGAGATCCGGCTGGGCCAGGTCCCACTTGTTCATGATCACGAGCGTGGCGCATTTGGCTCGCGCCGCCGAATCCACGGCCCGGAGGTCCGCGTCGGTCAGGCCTTCAGTCGCGTCACAGATGACCATGGCGACGTCGCTGCGCTCGGCTGCCTGGATCGCACGGATCTGGCTGTAGTGCTCAACGCCGGCGCGCATCTTACTGCGCTTGCGCATCCCCGCCGTATCGGTGAGCACGAGCTCGCGCCCGTCGTATTCGAACAGCGTGTCGATGGGGTCGCGCGTCGTGCCGGGGCGGTCGTGGACGATCACTCGCGTTTCGCCCAACAGCGCGTTCAGGATCGAGCTCTTGCCGACGTTTGGCCGCCCCATGATGCACAGGGCCGGCACCCCCTCCTTGCGCGGCAGAATCGGCTCGGGTTCGGGCAGGGCCGTCACCACGATGTCCAGCAAGTCGCCGATCCCCAGCCCGTGCTGGGCCGAGATCGGCACGACCTCGCCAAGCCCGAGCCCCCAGAGCCCCTGGGCCAGCAGCTCGGTCTCGCGGCGCTCGCACTTGTTGGCGACGATGATGATCGGTACCCGCGCCGAGCGGAGATGGTCGGCGACCTCGAGGTCACCCGAGGTCGGGGCGGTGGTGGCGTCGACGATGAACAGCACGAGATCGGCGTCGACGATCGCCTGGCGGGCCTGCGCGGTGACCTGGCGTCCGATCGGCGTGGGATCTTCGGCGTTGATTCCGCCGGTGTCGATCAGCTGAAACTCGCGCCCGGCCCACTCGGCACCCGCCTGACGCCGGTCGCGCGTGACGCCCGGGATCGGATCGATCACGGCGTCGCGACGCCCCGTCAGCCGATTAAACAGCGTCGATTTGCCGACGTTCGGATAGCCGACGACCGCCACGATGGGCTGATTGGTCGCCAGCGTGGACGCGGCCGGCGTGCCGGCTCGCTTGCCAGGGGTGCGGTGTTCACGCTCGGTGTCGGTCATGCTCGCTCGTCGTATTTGGGAGCCCGAAGGGCCCCGATTGCAGCCATCATTCGATCCGCGGCGATTTGGCTTCGCTCACCACGTGAGACGTCGGGAAGGTCCGACAGGTCGAGCGGTTTACCGACGGTGACCCGCACCGGTCCGATGCGCCGATTGGTCCCCTCGATGACGACCGGTACGACCACCACGCCATCGGCGAGTGCGAGCGAGCCGGCCCCCGGCCACGCCTCACCGAACTGTCCATCGGTGTGACGCGTCCCCTCGGGAAACATCAGCAACGCGTCGCCACGCCCCAGCACGTCCCGTGCCGTGCGGATCGCGGCACGATCCGCGTTCCCGCGCGCGACGGGAAATGCTCCCAGGCGCCGGATCGCCCAGCCCAGTACGGGAATATCAAACAACTCGCTCTTGGCCATGAAATAGATCCGGCGGCGGCTCACGAGCGCCTGCCCGATCATCGGAGGGTCCCACATTGACATGTGGTTCGCCACGAACAGGGTCGGACCGTGCTCGGGGATGTTGTCGGCACCGACGGTGCGCAGGCGAAAGACCAGCCAAAACGCCGGGCCGAGAATGCACCGGGCCACCGCCCAGAGGAACGGGTTGATGTAGGCCCCGCGGTCGGTGCTCACCGCCCAACTCCGTGAGGCGCGGTCTCGGCCCAGGCCACGATCCGTTGCACGACCTCCTCGACCGAAAGATCGGAGGTATCGAGCCGGATCGCGTCATGGGCGGCGCGCAAGGGGCTTGCCGTGCGTGTGGTGTCGTGGTGATCGCGGGCGGCGATCGCGGCCTCGACATCCTCGAACGATGCCGGGGTCCCACGCGCCGCGAGCTCCTCGTAACGTCGGCGAGCCCGTTCGGCCACGGACGCCGTCAGGAACACCTTGAGCTCGGCCTGCGGCCACACCGTGGTGCCGATGTCGCGTCCGTCGCAGACCCATGAGCCCTGGCCGAGCACCGCGCGCTGGACCGCGGTGACGGCCGCACGCACGCCCGGATCGGCCGCGACCGCAGACACACGGGCGGTCACGTCGGCTCTGCGGATCTCGCTGATGATGTCGATCCCGTCGACGGCGATGGCCATCCCGCCGGGGTTGGGCACCATCTCGAAGGTGTGATCCCGTGCCGCAGCGGCGAGGCGCTCACCGTCTGCGGGATCGATCCCGTCGCGAATCGCCAGGAAGGTCACCGCGCGATACATCGCGCCCGTGTCGAGATAACCCATTCCGAGGCGTTGGGCGACCTGGCGCGCCACCGTGCTCTTCCCGGCTCCGGCCGGGCCGTCGATGGCGACGATCACACCCCCGCCCCCAGCGTGCGGAGGTCCGCCGCGAAGTGTGGATACGACACGGCGGCGGCCTCAAAGCCGGCGACCGACACACCGTCCCGACTCGCGAGCCCCGCAACGGCGCCGAGCATGGCAAAGCGGTGGTCGTGGCCTGCGTCCATGCGTCCGCCCGGAATCGACGACCCGCCGGTCACGGCGAACCCATCGGGAAGCTCTTCCGCGCGGACGCCCATCCCCCGCAGGGCCTGCACGACGGCGACGATCCGATCGCTCTCCTTGACACGCAGTTCCTGGGCTCCCCGCACGCGGGTCGTTCCGCGCGCGCGCGCCGCCAAGAGCCCGATGAGCGGCAGCTCGTCGATCATCGCCGGCACTTCCTCCGGGGTGACCTCCGTGGCCTCAAGCGCGTCCGTGCGCCGGACCACGATGGCTCCGGCGGGCTCGCCGGCGACGTCCGGACCCTCGATGACCTCGATGTCGACGCCCATCCGCCGCATGACTGCCAGCAGACCGGTCCGTAGCGGGTTGAGGTTCACGCCCGTCAGGCGGACCTCGGGATCGCCCAACAGGGCCCCGGCGACCATGTGGAACGCCGCCGAGGAGAAGTCGCCGGGGACCTCCAGATCCGGCAACGCGAGACCGGCGACCGGACCGGTGACCCCCACCGCACCGTCGGCACACATCACGGTCACTCCCGCGGACGTCAGCATGCGCTCGGTGTGGTCGCGCGACGGCACGGGCTCGGACACCCATGTCTCCCCGTCGGCAAACAGACCGGCGAGCAGGATGCAGCTCTTGACCTGCGCCGATGCCACATCGAGGTCGTGGCGCATCGCGCGCAGGGGCCTCGAGCCGGATATGACCAGCGGCGGAAGGCCACCCGGAGAGGTGAACACCGCGGCGCCCATCCGGCGCAACGGCGTCGCGATGCGGCCCATCGGGCGCCGGCGCAGTGAATCGTCGCCGTCGAGGATGACGTGATCCGCCCGCGAGCCGACCAGCAGCCCCGGCAGCAGACGCATCAGCGTTCCGGCGTTCATGCAATCGATCGCGGGGCTCGGGCGCAGGCCGCGCAGGCCCACGCCGGTGACCACGACCCGCTCCCCGAGGTGCCCTTCCACGGGCACGCGGCACGCCTCGACGGCACTGAGCGTCGCGCCGGTGTCCGCAGAATCCAGCGGACTGGCGATCGTGACGGTGCGGTCCGAGACCGCCGCCAACAGCACGGCGCGGTGGGTAATCGACTTGTCGGTGGGGACGCGCAGGGTCCCCGCCAGCGCCGCTACGGGCGTCGAGCGAAGGGTCGTCATCCCCGCGAGCCT
>Ga0307374_10002193_pt1 | contig 35116 bp, 37 predicted proteins | sample OX3MG_FD_202532 | JGI IMG/M metagenome (GOLD analysis project Ga0307374, IMG submission 202532) | Soil microbial communities from Risofladan, Vaasa, Finland - OX-3 | ecosystem: Environmental > Terrestrial > Soil > Coastal area > Acid sulfate soil | place: Finland: Risofladan, Vaasa | collected... | reverse complement strand
CGAGCTCCGAAACAAGGTCCGCCCCGCCCGTGTCGGCACGCAGCGCGACAGCGCGCGCTCGCGCCGCGCCCCGGCGGCGGAGTGGTGGAGGCAGCGGATCGAGCACCGTCGCCCCGCCGAGAACTTGACGCAGTCCGGGATCGCGCAAGAGCACGCGGTCCCCAACGGCAAGTGGCAGCGGCACGTCGAGCGTGAGTCGTACGAGGACGCCGGTACCTGACGCGTCCTCCGGGCCGATCCGTCGGACGCGTCCCGGAACTGCCGCAGAGCCGATGTGGAGCACGACATGGCTTGGGAGCGTCGCGCCGTCGAAGCGCAGATCCGCGAGTGCCGTCTGCCGCCATGCGCCCGGGGTGAGGAGCGCGTCACCACGGTGCACGTGGTCGTGCGGAACGCCACGCAGGTTGACGGCGACGCGCGCCGGGCCGCGTACTTCATCCGCCGGTTCGCCGAGGCGCTGGAGGGCTCGAACGGTGACATGCGTTCCGGCAAGCTCGAGCACGTCGCCGCCCCGCACTGTGCCCGCGCCGAGTGTTCCGGTGACCACTGTGCCGCTGCCCCTGATGGTGAACGACCGGTCGACCCAGAGCCGGACGCGCGTGTCTGGATCTGGCCGTGGCAGGGACGCGGCCAGGTCACCGAGGGCCGTGCGCAGTTCGTCGATGCCCTGGCCGGTGCTGCCGGAGACGCTCACTGCGGGGATCCCCGCAAGGCTGGTGCCGGCGAGCCGGGCAAGGGTCTGCGCGGTCGCGGGACCCGGGTCGGCCAGGTCGCTGCGGGTGACTGCGAGCAACCCGTGCTCGACACGCAGCGCATCGAGCGCACGGACGTGCTCGTCGGTCTGCGCGGCCCAACCGCCGTCCGCCGCCACCACCAGCAGGACCGCCGGCGCCGGCCCAACTCCCGCGAGCATATTGGTGGTGAAGCGCTCGTGGCCCGGCACATCAACGAAGGCCACCACCTCACCCGAGGGCAGCGTCGTCCATGCGTAGCCCAGGTCGATCGTCATGCCCCGCCGGCGTTCCTCGGCCCAGCGATCCGGCTCAATCCCGGTCAGAGCCCTGACCAGAGTCGATTTGCCGTGGTCGACGTGCCCCGCGGTGGCGATCACCTGCACGCGAGTACCGCGCGGATCAGATCGTGGTCGGCATCGGGGGGCACACAGCGCAGATCGAGGAGGCAGCGGCCGCGCTCGATGCGGCCGACGATGGCGGGATCGCCGAGCCGCAGCGGCGCCGCATACGCCTCGGGGAGGCTGACCGCCCATCCCGGGAGCTCGACCCCAGGGCCACTGCCGCCGCCGACAGTCCCGACTGCTGCGGTTAGGTGAGCGGGAGCACCCACTGCGGCGACGACGCGCTCGGTGCGGACACGCAGGTCGTCTGGGTCGGCGTGCAGAGCGAGCTCGGTCGGGTTCCGGGGCCCGGTCAAGGTCGCCTCGAGTGCGGCAAGTGTGAGCTTGTCGACGCGGAGCGCCCGGGCGAGTGGATGGCGGCGGAGCCTGGCCACGAGGTCAGCTCGGCCGGCGATGATCCCGGCCTGGGGACCGCCGAGGAGCTTGTCGCCGCTGGCGGTCACGAGATCCGCGCCGGATCGCAGCGCGGTGGTGATGTCCGGCTCGTCGGGGAGCAGGCGCTCAGGTGCGAGCAGCCCCGATCCCACGTCGACGACGAGCGGCGGTCCGAGCGTCGCGAGTTCGTTGACACCGACAGCCTCGGTGAAACCGGTGAGCCGGAAGTTCGACGGATGCACTTTGAGAATGCATCCGGTGTCGTCGCCGATGGCGGCGGCGTAGTCCGCGAGTGTGGTCCGGTTCGTCGTGCCGACCTCCCGAACGAGCGCGCCGGTACTGGCGACGAGGTCCGGCAACCGGAATCCGTCGCCGATTTCCACAAGTTCGCCGCGGCTCCAGACCACCTCCCGGCCGGTGCTCAGCGTCGTGATGGCGAGCACCAGAGCGGCCGCGCCGTTGTTGACGACCATCACGTCCCCCGCGTCCAGGAGCGCGTGACGCAGCGCCGCGAGCGCACCGCGACCGCGCCCGGCGCGCGTGCCGTCGCGGAGGTCGTACTCGACGTCCACGTACGCAGATGCCGCAAGGAGTGCGCTGCGTGCGGCGGTGGAGAGCGAAGCGCGACCAAGGTTGGTGTGCAGGATGGTGCCGGTTGCGTTGAGCACCGGCCGCAGCGCGGTTGCGCGATCGGGGAGATGGCTCACGATGTCCTCGACGATCTCCTCGGGCATGACGGCTGCAGCTCGCACGCGCTCCTGGGAGGCATGGATGGTCGTGCGAACGATCGCGCGTCCAAGCCGCTGCTCCGCCTCCACGAGGCGCGGATCCTGCAGCAGCAGATCCGTCGACGGGACGTTGCGCCGCGGGTCGCTATGCATCAGCCCCCTTCGATCGATGAGTGGCGGAGGCGGACGGGAATCGAACCCGCCTGACCGGGATACTCGGTCACACTGATTTTGAAGATCAGGAGGGCCACCAGGCGCCCAGACGCCTCCACGAAGAGGGTAGGGGAACGGCCAAGCCGCCGTCGCGGCCGTTAGCCCCGAATTGGGAAGATCGCCCCGTGCGACTCACTGAATACGCCCATGGTGGTGGATGCGCCTGCAAGATCCCTCCCGGCGAGCTCGAGGAGATGATCGCCGGTCTCACCGGTGAGTCGTCTGCATCCCTCCTGGTCGGGCTCGACCCCGACGACGATGCCGCCGCCGTCCGCCTCGACGGCGATGGGATGGCCGTGCTCAGCACAGTCGACTTCTTCACGCCGGTCGTCGATGACGCATACGACTGGGGCCGCATCGCGGCGGCGAATGCGCTCTCCGACATCTACGCGATGGGTGGACACCCGATTCTCGCGGTCAACCTGTTGTGCTGGCCGCGTGAGGTGTTGCCGCCCAGCCTGGCGCGCGAAGTGTTGCGCGGCGGTCTCGACGTCGCCAGGCTGGCGGGATGTCCGGTCGCGGGAGGGCACAGTGTCGACGATCCGGAGCCGAAGTACGGCATGGCGGTCACCGGGCTCGCAGCCGCCGACCGGCTCCTGCGAAGTGACGCAGGTGCTGCCGGGCTGCCGCTGACCTTGACGAAACCGCTCGGGATCGGGGTGCTCAACAGCCGGCACAAGCATACGGGTGAGGTGTTCCCTCACGCGGTGGCGACGATGGTCGAGCTGAACGCCGTCGCTTCGGAGGCAGCCCTCGCGGGGGGCGCGCGCTGCGCGACGGACATCACCGGCTTCGGCCTGCTCGGTCATCTGTACAAGGTGGTGCGCGCAAGCAACCTGACGGCAGTTATCGATGCAACGGCGGTCCCGTATCTGGACGGAGCGCGTGATGCGCTTGCAGCGGGCTACGTGAGTGGCGGCACGCGCCGCAATCTGGACTGGGTCACTCCACATGTGCGCTGGGGTGGTCGCACCGAAGCCGATGAGAGTGAGCGCCTCCTGCTGGCCGATGCGCAGACGAGTGGCGGCTTACTCGTGGCCGGTGAGGTTGCGGGCCACCCGATCATCGGCGAGTTACGACCACGCGGCGAGTGGGCGATCGAGATTCGGTAGGCGTGCCCGGCGGTCCGCCGCCTTTGGAAGAATCCCGCGCGCCAGCCGTTTGAGCCGAACGCTCTGTCGGTTGGCGTACGGACGGAGGCGGTGGGTGTCGCCTATCGTCCGTTCCGCTGCGGCACAGTGGCGCCTTCCGTTCCACGTGCGTAATCATCAGGTAGATCACCGCAGGCGACCGGGGGATGCGAGACATGCACGACGCACGGGCTGACGTCACCGTGTTGATCATCGAAGACGATCGGGACGTTGCTGAGATGTACAGCTTTCGCCTCATCGCGGACGGCTACGTGGTGAAGCACGCCAGGGACGGTCGGGAGGGGTTGCGAGTGGCGACCGAAGAGATCCCCGACTTCATCTACCTCGACCTCCGCCTGCCGGGCCTCGATGGCTTCGAAGTGCTTGACGGACTCAGACCTGTGGCGCGACCCGCGACATACCGGTGATCATCCTCAGCAACGTTGGCGATCCCGAACTCCGAGATCGCGGACTCAACTCAGGTGCGCTGGGGTTTCTCCTGAAGGCAGAGACGACGCCTGACCAACTATCGAGTGCGGTATGGCGCTCGACCCGTGCCGACGTGCAGGTCATGCGCTAGCTAGCGCCTGAAAGCGGCGCACTCCGGAGCGGCATCCGGAGCATCCCGTTGCTCCTCCCTCGCGGCGGCGTCCCGGCCCTGCTGCTCTTACACCGGGCGTCGCCGTTTTCATGTCCGCGGAGCCGGCGCGTTGCGAGTGCTCGCTGTGGATCGGTCTCGTGGCGGTACCGTGAATGCATCCCACGGGCTCGGTGACACATGAGGGCGAGAGCGTGCCGTCGAGGTGAACGGGACCATCGGACTATGCTTGGTGTCGGTGGTTACGCAAGAGATGGTGCGTCCGGCGACGCTGGCAATCGACGTCGGCGGTACGGGTCTCAAAGCCTCTGTGCTGGACGCCACCGGAAAGCTCATGGCCGGCAGAGTCAGAGTCAAGACAACGTATCCATGCCCGCCGGAGCGCCTTGTTGACACGCTCGCGAAGCTCGTCGCACCTCTCCCCGCTGCGGATCGCGCTTCGATCGGCTTCCCTGGTGTTGTCAGGAACGGGATAGTCCTGACCGCGCCCGATTTCGTGACGAGGTCCGGTCCCGATTCGCGGGTTTCCGGGAAGCTCCTCGCCGCGTGGACGCGCTTCGACCTTGCCGGCGCGATGGCAGCTCGACTCGGTCATCCGGTGCGTGTCGCCAACGACGCTGATATCCAGGGACTCGACGTTGTGAGTGGCAGCGGCGTCGAGTTCGTTGTGACGCTCGGTACCGGCGTGGGGACTGCACTGCTTGTCGACGGGAAGCTCTCCTCGCATCTCGAACTTGCGCACCACCCGTTTCGCAAGGGCGAGACGTACGACGAGCAGCTTGGCAACGCAGCCTTCGAGAGGATCGGCGCCAAGAAATGGCGAAAGCGCGTCCGCAAGGCGTTCGGCAACTTTCACGTGCTCATCAACTACGACCGGTTGTACGTGAGCGGCGGCAACGCTCAAGCATTGAAAGGCCATGTCGATGCGTCCATCACCATCGTCGGCAACCTGGCCGGCATTCTCGGCGGCATCAAACTCTGGGAGGGAGCGGATGGCTGAAGCACGTCGCTCGGCGCTGACAATCAGCCAGCAACGTTGATAGGAGACAGCATGCAACTCGGGATGATCGGACTCGGGAGGATGGGCGCGAATCTGGTCGAGCGTCTCGGCAAAGGGGGCCACGAGTGTGTGGTCTTCGACGTCAATCCCGCCGCTGTGGCAAAGACTGCTGGCCAGCACGCGCGAGCGTCGACGTCCGTCGCCGACCTGGTGGCGAAGCTTGACAAGCCCCGGGCCGTCTGGGTGATGGTCCCGGCAGGTGTGACAGGTGGCACCGTGGAGGAGCTTGCGGCGTCCCTCGACCCCGGCGACATCATCATCGACGGCGGCAACAGTTATTACCGCGATGACATTGAACGAGCGCGCCAGCTGCGCGAGCGCGGCATCCATTACGTCGACTGCGGAACGAGCGGCGGTGTCTTCGGGCTCGAGCGGGGCTTCTGCCTGATGATCGGGGGAGAGGACTCGGTGGTCGACCATCTCGATCCGATCTTTCGGACAATCGCGCCAGGGGTGGATGCGGCGGCGAGAACGCCGGGGCGCAAAGGCCCGGCGAGCCACGCGGAGAACGGCTATCTGCACTGCGGTCCCAACGGCGCAGGCCATTTCGTGAAGATGGTGCACAACGGTATCGAGTACGGCCTGATGGCGGCGTATGCCGAGGGGCTCAACATCCTCAAGAATGCCGACATTGGTCTGCGGTCACAGGAAGCAGACGCTGAGACGACCCCGCTGCGGGAGCCGGACGCGTACCAGTATCAGCTGAATCTCAGCGACATCGCAGAGGTCTGGCGGCGCGGGAGCGTGGTCGCGTCATGGCTGCTCGACCTCACGGCCGTCGCGTTGAACGGCGATGCCGAGCTCAGCGATTTCAGCGGCCACGTGTCCGATTCCGGCGAGGGCCGGTGGACTGCGCTCGCCGCGGTCGATGAGGGGGTGCCGGCGCCGGTGATCAGCGCCGCGCTGTTTGCGCGCTTCGAGTCACGGGGTAACGCCGACTACGCCAACCGTGTCCTCAGCGCCATGCGAAAGCAGTTTGGCGGTCACAACGAGAAAGCGACTTGACCGCATGTCCCGGATGGTGAGCGGCACCACGTCGGACGCACTCGTCTTCTTCGGGGCCAGCGGAGACCTGGCACACAAGCAGATCTTCCCAGCGTTGTACGCGATGACGAAACGAGGCGTGCTCAACGTTCCGGTGGTGGGCGTTGCGCATTCAGGCTGGACGCTGGAGCAGCTCCGCGGCCGGGCGCGGGACAGCATCGAGCACACCGCGGGCGGTGTCGACGATCGGCGCGCGTTCAACCGGCTGTTGTCGCGGTTGCAATACGTCGACGGTGACTACGCGAATGCTGAGACCTTTACGCGCCTGAAGGCTGCGCTGGGGAAGGCTGCACATCCCGCGCACTACCTCGCGATCCCGCCTGGACTCTTCGCGGTGGTCATCAGACAGCTTGGGGCGGCAGATCTGGCCAATGGTGCACGAGTCATCGTCGAGAAGCCGTTCGGGCACGATCGTGCGTCGGCGCGACGGCTGAACGACGTCGCCCATTCGTTCTTCCCCGAGGACGCGATCTTCCGAATCGACCACTTTCTCGGCAAGGAGTCTGTCGAGAGCATCCTCTACTTCCGCTTCTCGAATTCCTTTCTCGAGCCCCTCTGGAACCGCGACCACGTCGCGAGTGTGCAGATCACGATGGCTGAGCGCTTCGGCGTTCGTGGGCGAGGAGCCTTCTACGACGCCACCGGTTGCCTGCGCGATGTGGTGGAGAACCACCTCTTCCAGGTCATCGCGTTGCTGGCGATGGATGCCCCCGCGAGTATCGCAGCCGATGACATGCGCAGCGAGAAGATCAAGGTCTTCCGGTCGATGCGGCCCCTGCAGCGTGACGACCTCGTGCGCGGTCAGTACATCGGCTTTCGGAAGGAGGCGGGTGTGGCCGCGACGTCAGATGTCGAGACGTACTGTGCCGTGCGACTCCACATCGACTCGTGGCGCTGGAACGGCGTGCCCTGGTACATCAGGGCGGGCAAGCGCCTCGCCGCGACGGCGACCGAAGTGCTCGTCGAGCTCAAGCCACCCCCGCAACGTCTCTTCGCCGATGCTCCGCAGCAGATGGGGCGATCCAATTACCTGCGCTTTCGTGTCGAGCCCGGACCCGCCATCGCTATCGGAGCACGACTGAAACGGTCGGGCGAGGAGTACTCGGGCGTTCAGCAGGAGTTTTCGCTGCTCGAGGAACAACGCAGTGCGCAGTCGCCATACGACCGCCTCCTGGGCGATGCAATGCTGGGCGACGGGACGCTCTTCACCAGCGAAGCGGCCGTCGAGGCTGCGTGGACGGTCGTCGATCCAATCCTGAGAGGGCATGACCGCGCCATCCCTTACAAGCCGGGTGGGTGGGGACCGAAGCAGGCCGACGCGCTCATCGACGCCGGCACGGGCTGGCACAAGCCCGCGTAGGATGACCACCGTGGTCGAGGAGCCCGACCGTCAATCCTTTCCTTCCTTCAATGGTACGCGACGGTGGGGGACTTGCCGCAACCACCGCGGGTGCGCTGACACTGCATGCCATGCGCCGGCTCGGGTGTCGTGGGCGCAGCCCACTGCACGAATGAGCGGGGCTCGGTGGTTGAAGGAAATGGTGGACCGATGAACAGGTACGCTCTGAGCCTCGACACGATCGACCGGACGCAGGTCGCCATCGTCGGCGGCAAGGCAGCAGCACTGGGTCAGCTTTCGCGGATCGAGGGCATTCGTGTGCCGGCCGGTTTCTGCGTGACCACTGACGCCTTCCGCCGGATCATGGCTGACGCGCCGTCCATCAACGCGCGGTTTGACCGATTGTCAGGTGCTGAGTGAGGCAGAAGATATTTTCTACCTCACGTTCGACGAGCTTCATCATGTCGTCCGCACGAATCATGCGGATGCCCAACTCATCCGGCAGCGCAACGGCGCGTTCAGGTCATACCAAGCGCTCGCGCCGCCACGCGTGATCACCTCGGATGGCGAGGCCCTCGCTGGATCGTATCGACGCGATGATGTGCCGGCAGGCGCGCTGGCTGGGATGGCGGTATCCGCGGGGACTATCGAGGGACGCGCCCGCGTGATCCACGACATGGCGGAGGCCGATGTCGAAGCGGGTGACATCCTCGTCACTGCGTATACAGACCCCAGCTGGTCACCCGTGTTCGTAGTGATCGCGGGGCTGGTGACGGTAGACAGCGGAGGTGCGCCGCCTGCTTATCTATTAGTCTAATATATAGGCTAATAGATAAAGCTCGGGGAGGCGCCTATGATCGCGTTCCGGCTCAGTACAACCTCTGGGTTGTCCACGTACCTCCAGATCGCGCAGCAGGTGCGTCAAGCGCTTCGGCTTGGGACGCTGCAACCGGGCGATCAGTTACCGACTGTGAAGGAGGTCGTCGGCGCCCTCGCCATCAACCCCAATACCGTCCTGAAGGCGTATCGCGTCCTCGAGTCGGAGGGCCTGATCCAGGGGCGGCCGGGCCAGGGCACCTTCGTGATCCGCTCGCTGCACCGTGCGCCGTCACCGCAACAGGCCGCATTGCGGCGTGGGTTGGACGCATGGGTTCGCGAAGCCCTCCACTCGGGGCTCGACCCGGACGCGCTCGATGCGATGTTCGAAGCGGCGCTCCGGGCAGGCCAGGAGGAGGTCGCGTGACTGGGATCGAGGCAGCCGGTCTCGGCAAGCGGTACGGCTCGCGTTGGGCACTGCGTGACTGCAATCTGCACATTCCCCAAGGCCGGATCGTGGCACTCGTGGGGCCGAACGGGAGCGGCAAGACCACGCTTCTGCATCTCGCAGCGGGATTGACCCGCCCGACGGAAGGCGCAATCACGATCGAGGGTGCCGTACCCGGTCGAGAGCGCGGGCTCGTTGCCAGGGTGGGCCTGGTCGCACAGGATGTGCCGCTGTATCCGAGATTCACCGTCGGCGACACCCTCGAACTCGGTCGACGCCTCAACCCGGTCTGGGACGACGGCGCGCGTGCTCGGCTCAGGCAGCTGGAGATCCCCGAGCACCAACGCGTTGGCGATCTTTCCGGCGGCCAGCGGGCACAGGTGGCGCTCGCGCTGGCGCTCGGCAAACGCCCCGAGGTACTCCTGCTTGATGAGCCACTCGCCAACCTCGACCCGCTGGCACGGCGGGCGTTCATGCAGACCTTGCTGGACAGCGCAACCGACACCGGCGCAACCGTCGTGCTGTCCTCGCATCTTGTGGCGGATCTCGAGCGAACATGCGATTACCTCATCCTGCTGGCGTCCTCGCGCGTTCAGGTGTCCGGGGACATCGACGACCTCCTCGGCTGCCACCGTGTGCTGACCGGTGTTCGATCCGAGGTGGCTCACATCGAAGGCGTGGCGTCGATCGTGGAGGAGCACCACACCGACCGGCAGACGACACTCCTGGTGCGGACCGACGGCGCTGTCGTCGATCCGGCATGGGCTTCGGAAGCCATAGGTCTCGAGGATCTCGTCCTCGCGTACCTCGGGCACCCGGCGTCGTCGGCGCTGCCACCGCCACGAGTAGCGGTGGGAGCCGCCGGGAGTTCATCGTGATCTGGCTCACGTGGCGGCAGCATCGTTTCCAACTGCTGGCCGGAGCGGCCATTTTGGTGGCCCTGCTTGCCTTCCTCGCAGTTACCGGTGCGGAGATGCAGTCCTCATTCACGGGCTCCGGGCTGGCGGCGTGCCTCGCCGCCACGGCCAGTAGCTGCTCCTCCCTTGCCGGCACGTGGTCGACCCAGTACGCCGGCTATCAGTTCGTGATTCCGCTCTTCCTCGTCCTCCCCGGCCTCGTCGGCGTCTTCTGGGGCGGCCCGCTCATCGCCCGAGAGTTCGAGCAGGGAACCCACCGGATGGTGTGGATGCAGTCGGTCAGCCGGGCTCGCTGGCTCACGGTCAAACTGGGCGCGCTGGCGGCGGCCGTGATCGTCGGCTCAATCGTGCTCACCCTTGCTCTCCAGTGGTGGTCCGGTCCCCTGGTCGCGGCGGCGGGCAACGATCGATTCATGCCCGGAATCTTCGATCTCCTGGGGGTGGTGCCGATCGCGTACGGTGTCTTCGCATTCGGACTCGGAGCCGCAGCCGGGGCGATCATCGGGAGGACCGTTCCCGCGATGGCCGCGACTCTCGTCGGCTTTGCCGGGGTGCGGGTTCTGGTGGAGTTTGTCGCGCGCCCGCACTACCAGCCGGCACTGACCGACTCCTATGGACTGTCGGCCGAGAAGACGACGACAAAATCGCCCATGCCTGGCGCCTGGCAGATGTCCGCCCAGACGGTGGACAGAGCAGGGCATCTCGTCGGCACCGGGCAGGGCATTGACTTCAACAGGGTGATCGGCGATTGCCCAGCTCTCGGCGGGCCGGGAGGCGGCGCGCTCCCCATTGCGTCGAACATCGACGCATGCATTCGCCAGGCGGGCATTCACGTGGTCGCCACGTACCAGCCGGCGGATCGCTACTGGCCGTTCCAGGTTATCGAGGCGGGATTGTTCGTTCTGCTCGGTCTCGCGCTGATTTCCGCCACGTTTTGGTGGGTCCGCCGCCGATCAGGCTGAGGCCGAAGGTCCGTCGGATCGGCGCACCGCCAGGCTCCTTTAGCTGTCTATCGACGCCATGCTTGCGTAGCGCTCGCCAGCGGTGGCGCCCGCCGGCGCTGCCGCCTCGAGTGCAGCCACATCCGCGGCGTCGAGAATGACGTTGAGGGACGCAATGTTCTCTTCGAGGTAGCGCACACGCTTCGTGCCCGGGATCGGCACGATATCGTCACCCTGCTGCGCCACCCAGGCGAGCGCCACCTGAGCTGCCGTCGCGTCGACACGCTTCGCGACCGCCTCAACGGCATCCACGATGACCAGATTGCGCTCGATGTTCTCGCGTTGAAATCGAGGATAACGACCGCGATTATCGCCGAGCGTGGACTCCCATGAACGGAAACGCCCGGTGAGGAAACCCCGACCGAGCGGGCTGTACGCAACGAAACCGATGCCGAGCTCTCGCGTGCTGGCGAGTAGTTCGCCCTCCGGCTCGCGGCTCCACAGCGAGTACTCGGTTTGCAGTGCCGTGATCGGGTGAACGGCGTGCGCTCGGCGAATGGTACCGGGCGCGGCTTCAGATAGCCCCAGGTGACGAACCTTCCCGGCAGCGACCAGCTCGGCCATCGCTCCGACGGTCTCCTCGATCGGCACGTTGCGGTCGACGCGGTGCTGGTAATAGAGGTCAATGACATCGACGCCCAGGCGCTGCAGTGAGGCGTCGCAGCACGCTCGAACATATGCCGGGTCACCGCGAACGCCGAGGAAGTCGCCGCTCTCGTTGCGGACGTTACCGAACTTGGTGGCGAGCACCACGTCATTCCTCCGCCCGGCGATAGCAGCGCCAACGAGGCGTTCATTGGTCCACGGCCCGTACATGTCGGCGGTGTCGATGAGGGTCACCCCGAGATCAAGGGCCCGCCGAATGGTGGCGATGGCCTCCGTCTCATCGGCCGGCCCGTACGCATCCGACATCCCCATGCAACCGAGTCCCAGAGCAGAGACGACCAGTCCTTGTCCCAGAACACGCGTCTTCATTTCACTCCTCAGAGTTCGAAGAATGCTGTCTCGCCCGGGCCCTGCAGCCGGATGTCGAACCGCAGGCTCTCGCCATCGACGACAGCCACCAGCGTGTCACGCGCGGACTCGGGGAGTGACGTGAGCAGCGGATCACCTTCATTCGCTTCAGCTTCGTCCGGAAAGTAGATGCGCGTCACCAGTCGGTCGAGCAGACCGCGCGCGAAGATGGATACGTCGATGTGCGGCGACTCCGTGCGTCCGTCCCCCGTCGGAAGCGGACCCGGCTTGACGGTCACGATCGCATAGACACCCTCATCGTCCGTGGCGCATCGGCCAAAACCGCGGAAGCTCGATGTCGACGCGCCCCTCGGATCATCAGGGTGCGCGAAGCGACCCTCCGCATCTGACTGCCACGTTTCAATGATCGCGTCCGGGACCGGATCCCCGGCACCGTCGAACACCTGGCCGCTGATGCGAATCGCTCCAGGGCTGCCGACGGGGACGACAGAGGGGCCGTCTGCCCAGGTCAGTCCGATGGCAAGGTACGGGCCCACGGTCTGCGACGGCGTCAAACCAAGCGTCATCAGGTTCCCGGTTGCTCCCAGGGGGTCGCCGTGCTCCCCCGAAGCACGATGTCCCATTCGTAACCAAGCGCCCATTCCGGCTCGGTGAGCTCGGGAGACCAGCGACACACCAGGCGCTCACGGGCTGCGGGGTCGGGAACGGAATTGAAGATTGGATCCTGCACGAAGAGTGGATCACCCGGAAAGTACATCTGAGTCACGAGGCGCTGTGTGAAGGCGCGGCCGAACAGCGAGAAGTGGATGTGTGCCGGCCGCCACGCGTTGGGTTGATTCTTCCACGGGTACGCGCCCGGCCGGATGGTGGTAAACCGATACCGCCCCTCGGAGTCGGTGAGGCAGCGCCCGACGCCGGTGAAGTTGGGATCCAATGGCGCGGGATGCTGGTCCCACGCGTGCGCGTACCGGCCGGCCGCATTCGGCTGCCACACCTCGACCAGCGTGTTGGGGATCGGCCGCCCGTGCTGGTCAGAGACACGTCCCGCGACGATGATCCGCTGGCCCATCGCCTCGCCCGAGTGCTGACGGGTCAGATCGCTATCACCTGCTGCGACGCGGCCCTCCCCGAGCAGCGGCCCCGTGACCTCCGTCAGGCGCTGAGGCATGAGACGCAGGCCATTAAGAGGAGCTCGGAGGCGCGTGGAGCCATATTCAGGCGACAGCAGCGGCGGGTGGACGCCTCTCGTCAGCGGGTAGTTCGGCAGGGTGGAGTCAGGCATGAGAACTGCTCGAGATCGTATCTCTCGGCCGGGGTCCCTGGCACGAATGCCGTGATGTACGAGATATTGCATCCGGCATGCGGAATATCGTATCTTGCGCGACGTGCCACAGATCATGGTCATTCACGACGCGCCGTCAACGCTGGAAGCGATCGACCTCCGCCGCCACAGCCTGACCGGACAGGTCTACGACGCCATCCGCGACGCGATCGTGTCCAAGGCTCTCCCTCCGGGCATTCGGCTGTCCGAGGCAGCCCTCGCCGAAAAATTCGGGGTGAGCAAGACGCCTGTGCGGGAGGCCCTGCTCCGCCTCGGGGCGGTTGGGTTGGTGGAGAACGAGGCCAATGCCACACGCGTGGTGACGCCGTCTCGAGACCGGATACGTCAGGCATACGAGGTCCGCGGCGGCCACGAGTTTACGGCCGCCAGGCTGGCGGCCGGCCGAGCTGGGCGCCGCGAAGTGGCTGCGCTGCAGCGTGTCGCTGAGCAATCGGTGGTGAGCGCTGAGGCCGGCGATGCCCTGGGGTTTCGGGAGTACGACGCCCGGTTCCACCGCGGCGTAGCGCGGGCAGCGTCGAATCCATTGCTGATGCAGCTTGTCGAGAACAGCTTCTCGCTCACGTGGGCGCTGCGCCGTCGCGATGTCCCGGTCACCGGGGACTCGATTGATTGCGCGCGCCAACACGTGAGCATCGCTCGCGCTATTCGCGAGCACGAGGCGCAGCAAGCGTCGGTCGAGATGCTGGCCCACATCGACAAAGTGATGCACATGGTGCTCGATGCGCTCAAGGACGAAGCGCAAGCCGCTGTCTGACAACTCGCTCAGTGTTCGCGTCCGGTTGACTCTCCGGCGCATACGACGTACGGCAAAAGGGGAAACAATGCTCAGTACAGGGACGCGACTCCGTTCGTGGATACTGGCCATAGGGCTCTGTGCAGGGGTCGCCGCTTGCGGCACGCCGGCGCCGACCTCAAGCAGCAACGCACCCAAGGGGCCACTCACGATTGGTATCTCTGTCTCGCTGACAGGCGACTTCTCGAACACCGGCAAGGCCGCCCAGCTCGGATACCAACTCTGGGCCAGCCAAGTCAACGCGAAGGGTGGGATCCTCGGCCGTCAGGTGCAGCTGACTTTCGCGGATGACGCCAGCAGCCCGACTCAGGTCGTCACCAACTATCAGAACTTCATCAGTCGCGACAAGGTGGATCTTGTCTTCGGGCCGTACTCGAGCCTGCTGACACTCGCGGCTGCGAAGGTTGCCAACCGTTACGGATACGCCTTCGTCGAAGGTGCGGGCAACGGACCGTCTGTTTTCGCCGCGCACCTGCCCAATCTGATCGACGCAGGACCGGCGACGGCCATCAACGGAGCGCAGGTCTGGGGCGATTACATCCTGTCGCTGCCGGCCGACCAGCGTCCCAAGACCGCGGCGTATCCGTCCCTTGACGACCCCTTCTCGCAGCCGGCCGCCGCTGCTCTGCAGGCTCGCTTCGAAGCCGCGGGCATCAAGACCGTCTACTCGCAGACCTATCCCGCGGAGACCACCAGTCTCGGCGGTGTGATCGCGAAGGTTGCCTCCGCCAGTCCCGACATGGTGGTGAGTGGTTCGCAGGACGCCGACGGCTGGGCCCAGGTACAGGCAATGATTCAGCAGAAGTTCAACCCCAAGTTCCTGTTCATGACGAACGGTCCTGAGAACCCGGTTGACTTCCCCAAGAATGTTGGTGCGCAGAATACCCAAGGCATCTTCACCTCGGATGTGTGGACATACGGCGCTCCGATCCCTGGCAACAGCGCTTTCGTGCAGGCGTACGTCGCAAAGTTCGGCGGTGATCCGAGTCAGATCGACTCGACGTCAGCTCAGACCTACGCGGTGGGCCAGTTGATCGAGGCGGTGGCCGCCAAGACGGGCAAGATCGACAACCAGACCATCATCGCCACGCTGCACCAGGGGAGCTATCAGACGGTCGTCGGGATTGTCAGCGTTGATCAGTACGGCGCGCCGAAGGGGAGTCAGTTCCTCGAGGAATGGATCGGCGGCAAGCTCACGATCGTCTATCCACCGAGCATCGCCGAACAGGCGCCGGTCATCCCCAAGCCGACCTGGCCATAGTCGGGCGGTGGGGGAACATATCCGGTGCATCTCCTCATCCAGGCAATCATCCTCGGCATTCTGACCGGCGGCCTGTACGCACTGATGACCAGTGGGCTGACCCTTACATTCGGCACCATGCGCATCATCAACATGGCGCAGGGCGTGTTCGTGGTATGCGGTGCCTATATAGCGTTCACCCTGTTCAACTACCTGCACATCGACCCCTTCCTTTCGATCCTCGTCTCAACACCACTGCTCTTCGCCATCGGCTTCACACTCCAGACCTTCCTGCTCAAACCGATCCGCCACGATGCTCACCGGTTGTCGCTGCTGATGACGTGGGCGATGGCGATCGGGCTCGAAGGCATTCTCAGCTTCATCTTCGGCACCGACTTTCGCGGCATCCTCACCAGCTACCAGAACAGTTCCTGGACGATCGCCGGGTACGAGATCCCCGTGGTGCGGGCGCTCGCCTTCCTGCTTTCGGTGGCGATCCTCGTTGGCATGTTTCTGCTCCTCACACGGACCAAGTTCGGCCGGTCGGTCCGTGCAGTCTCGCAGCGCGAGTCGGCCGCGAAACTCCTCGGCGTCAACACCGATAGAACTGCCGCGCTCGCATTCGGTCTTGGGGCTGCCACGGCAGGCGCGGCCGGCGCGATGTTCGGTCTCGTCAGCAGCTTTGATCCGGCCAGCCATTACGACTTGATCGGGCGCCTCCTCGCAATCTGCGTGATCGGTGGCCTCGGGAGCAATGCCGGAGCCATCGCCGGCGCGGTGATCCTGGCGCTCTCCGAGTCACTCGTCCAGGCTGAGTTCTCGCCGGCATGGTCGTCGGTGCCCTTCTACGTGCTGCTGATCATCGTGCTAATCGCCCGACCCCGAGGGCTCTTCGGTGTGCGCACCCGGGGCGCCATTTGAAGCACCAGGTTCGTGCTCACCGTGGACTCCTGATCGGGCTGAGCGTGCTCGCCGTACTCGCGCTGTTCCCATTCAGCGGCGCCGAGAGCTGGATCGTCAACATCGGGATCTTCACCCTGATGTACGCGGTCCTCGGCTCTGCATGGAATCTCATCGGCGGATACACAGGGTATGTGTCGCTCGGCAGTGTTGCCTTTTTCGGACTTGGCGCCTACGGACTGGCCCTGACGTTCCAGCACATCGGCATCGGGAGCGGTTTCCTGCCCTTTGCTCTGGTCCCGATTATCGGAATAGCAGTGGCGATAGTCAGCCTGCCGATCGGCTGGATCGCCTTCAGAACTCGCGGCCTGCCCTTCATCATCGTCACCATCTCGCTGGTGATCATCCTGCAGTACATGGCGCTGAATCTCACCGACGTCACAGGCGGGGCGCCCGGGCTGCAGGTGCCCCAAGCACCATTCCCTCCAGGGACGTACGAGGAGTACTTCTACTGGGCAATGCTGGTTGTCTTCGCCTTGACGCTTCTGGCATGCGCATACGTGCGACGGAGCCGGCTGGGACTGATGATGTTCGCAGTCCGTGAGGACGAGGACAAGGCGCGTGGACTTGGGGTGGCGACATCCGTGCCGAAGTACGCCGCCTTCGCGGGCTGCGCCGCATTCTCGGCGATGGCCGGCGCGGTGTGGGCGTATTACCTCTCGACCGTATACCCACAGTTCGCGTTCGACGGCGAATTTCTTGCAATGGGAATCATCTTGGTCGCGTACCTCGGCGGCATTGGCACCCTTTGGGGCCCGTTTGTCGGCGCTCTCATCCTCACTCCCGCTCAGCAGTACTTTGCGTACTCGCTCGGCGGCAGTCAGCTGTATCTCATTGCCTACGCCGCCGTCTTCATCGTCGTGATGCTGTTCCTGCCCCGTGGAGTCGTGACAACCATCGCCGACCGCGCGCTCCGCCGCAGTCGCCGGAGAAAGCAAGCGGTTGAAGAGCTGGCGACCGCGGAGTCTGAGTCGGCGCGCGATACTCCGGCGCCGGTGGCGGCGCGATGAGTGCGGAAGGACCGCTCCTCGAGATCGACGCGTTGAGCAAGCGCTTCGGCGGCATCATCGCGGTCGACGGTTGCTCGTTCAGCGTGGCGAGAGGGAGTATCACGGGCCTCATCGGCCCCAACGGCTCAGGCAAGACGACGGTGCTCAACATGCTCAGCGGCTATCTCGCCAGCGATAGCGGCTCGATCCGGTTCGACGGGAAGCGAGTCGCCCGTCCCGATCCAACGACGATGTATCGCGGCGGCATGAGCAGAACCTTCCAGCGCGCCCGGGTCCTGCCCGAGATTGACGTCCTCGACAACCTGCTCGTCGCCGCGCCGAAGCGGGGTCTCGCGGTGTGGGGGATGTCGAAGGCCAACCGGGCCACGGTGGACTACGCGATGACGCTGCTCGATGAGTTCAAGCTCACACGGCTCACCGAGGCGAAGGCCGGTGAACTGTCCTACGGCCAGCAGAAGTTGCTGGAGTTCGCGACGGTCCTGATGGGCAAGCCTCGTCTCGTCCTCCTCGACGAGCCGACCGCTGGTGTCAACCACGTGATGGTCGACCTCATGACCGAACGGATTCGAGAATTCCACGCCAAGGGCCTGACATTCCTCATCGTTGAGCACAACATGGAGTTCGTGATGGGCCTCTGCGATCCCATCGTGGTGCTGGACCACGGCAAGCAGCTGTTTGCCGGCGCACCGGACGATGTGCAGCAGAACCAACTCGTTCTCGATGCGTACTTGGGGGACTAGTGGACACCTGTCTCGAAATCCGCCAGGTCGTCGCCGGTTATGGGTATGGCACCGTTTTGCGTGGTGCCACGTTGAACGTTCCCCGCCACCAGATGACCTGCCTCATCGGTCCGAACGGCGCCGGCAAGTCGACCTTGCTTCGCGCCATCAGCGGGCTCATCGCAGTGCAGTCCGGCGAGATCCTCCTTGACGGAGTGCCCCTCCAGGGGTTGACGCCACGACAGATTCTCGAGGCGGGCGTTGTGCACGTGCCCCAGGATCGGAGTCTCTTCCCGACCCTCAGCGTCTGGGAGAACCTCCTGATGGGAGGCTACATCCTGCGAGACAACAGCGAGGTTCGTCGCCGCGCCCTCGCGCTCGAGGAGAGGTTCCCGACGATCAGGCAGTTTCACCATTCGCACGCCGGCTCGCTGTCCGGCGGTCAGCAACGCATCATCGAATTCGCCCGTGCACTGATGCTCGAGCCCAAGGTGGTGCTTGCCGATGAGCCCTCCTTGGGGCTCGACCCGAAGAGTCGAACGCTGGTCTTCGAGACGCTCACCGCCATGAGCAGCGATGGCATCACGGTCCTTCTGGTCGAGCAGAACGCGCGCTCCGCGCTCCGAGTGTCGGACCACGCGGCGGTGCTCGAGCTCGGCACCGTGCGCATCGAGGATCGCGCTCCCAGCCTCCTTGACAACCCCGAGGTGGGCCGGCTGTATCTCGGCGCGTCGGCAGCGGCGCATCGCCGGCTGCCTCATGCCGAGCATGTTCGGACCTAGAACATGGATACGGTTGTCGAACACAGCCCGATGACGCTCTACGCGATCGCTCCGACGCAGTTCACGCCCGACGGCCGCTCGGTCGACGCGGCCGCAATGGCGGCGAACGTCGAGCGGCTTGCGGCAGCGGGAATCCGGCACGTGTTGCTGACGGGCGCCTACGGCGAGTTCCACTCGCTGAGTGACACCGAGCGGATCTCGATCCTCCGTCATGTACGAGCGACCGGCGCGTGCGCGTCGATCATGGCGTGCGCGGCGTCGCTGTCCGCGGAGGCGACCGCGCGACTGGCAGTGGCCATGCTCGAAGAGGGGGCCGACTCCGCCATGGTGGCACCGCCTCTCGCCTGTGAAACCACAGATAGCGATGTGTTGCGGCATTTCGAGTACCTCGCGAAAGCGGTGGGGCGGCAGCTCGTGATCTACAACAACCCGGTGTTCGGCCACGACCTCGAGCCGCGTGTCATGGCTGAGGTCATGGCGATGGACGGGTACGTGGGGGTCAAGCAGGGATCGCGCGATACCGTCCGGTTACTCGGAAGCGTCGAAGCCATTCGTGCCACGGGACGGACGGTGCGGATCTACATCGCGTCAGACCTCAGCGCGGCACTCACGCTTGCGGCGCCTGTCGATGGTCTGACCTCCACCAACGCGTGGGTGTTCCCGGACGCGATGCTCGGCCTGCTTGATGCCGCGAGCCGCAGCGACCTCGGTGAGATGCAGCGCATCCACCGCGCCCTTGCGCCGTACCGGCGTGTGCTCGCGCGCGCCGGCCAGCCCGCCGGAGTCAAGGCGGCGATGCATATTCGAGGATTCGAGGGATCGATCGCCGTCCGCGCTCCGTATACGGAGTGCTCCGTCGACGTCATCAACGCTCTGGGCAACGCACTGGGCGAATGCGACGCTGCCATCGGCATGTCCACATCCCCTATGGAGGTCCACTCATGAGGCATTACCGCGTCGCCGTGCTCGGCGGCGACGGCCGCGAGGTCCATGTCGCCCAGCGACTCGCGAGCGACGGTCACGACGCGGTGTGCTACGGGCAGGCCGCCGGTGCGTCCGACGGCGTCCGCGTGGCAGCCTCAGTGGCCGATGCCGTCCGCGGAACGGAGTGGCTCGTGCTCCCTTCTCCGGGGCTCAACGGCGACGTGATCTATGCACCCGATGCGCCCGAACCAATTGTGGTCGATGCCGCGCTCCTGGAGCAGTCCGAGGCACGCGAAGGTGGTGTCGTCATGGGACGCTCGACCCCGAAGCTCGATGAGATCGCCAGCCGGATGAGCATCCAGATCTATCAACTCAAGGACGACCCGGGCTTGGCCACCCGCCTCTCCACCGGCGTCGCCGAGGGGGTGATGCGGCTGCTCATTGAGCTGACCCGTCGCATCCTGCGGGAGCATCGGTTTCTCGTCATCGGATATGGCGTCACCGGCTCCGTGATCGTCGACTATCTGCTCGCCACGCATTGCACCCCGCAGGTCGCGGTGCGCGGTCCGCGCTGGCTCGAGCGTGCCCGTCAGTGCGGCGCGATCCCGGTGCCCTATGACGACCGCGTCGAAGCGATGGGCGAAGCGGACATCATCATCAACACCGTTCCGTCGACAGATGCGATCCCACCGGAAGCCTTCGCATCGCTCCGCGATCGCATGATCGTCGATATCGCCTCACCACCCGGCGGCCTCGATCATGAGGCCGCGCGGAAGGCCGGCGTGCAAGTGCACTGGCCGCGAGGTTTGGCGGGCGGGCGCGCGCCACTCACCGCCGGCGATGCCCAATATGCCTTTATCGCCAAGGCGATTGCCACGCGCAATGCCGCGAAGGATGGATCAACATCACCAGGAGAACTCCCATGACCACTGTCACGACCGACGGTGTCCGCACGGCCGACATCAGCCACAAAGGGGGGGTCGCGTTCGGCTACTGCGTGTCGCATGCGCCGCAGATTTTCACCCAGCCAAAGGAGGAAGATCCGGCGGAGCTGGCTCGAATGCACGACGGCTATCGCTCTGTCGCCCGAAGCGTCAAGGAGCACAACGTCGATGCACTCATCATCGTGGCACTCGACCACCTGCATAACCACTTCCTGAACCTCGTCCCTCAGTTCACGATCTTCACGGGCAATCCCGTTGTCGCGCAGTTCAACCGACGCAGGATTGAGCTGAATGGCAGCCCGGAACTCGCGAACGGCCTCATGGACGGTCTGCTAGACCGAGGCTTCGACCCGGCGTTCAGCCAGAACGAGGTCCTCGATCACTCCTTCCTGGTTCCGCTCAACTACATGGTGGAAGAGGGTCTGGAAGCCCCGGTGATCCCTCTGATCATCAACGCTTACGTGCCGCCGCAGCCATCCATCCGGCGCTGCCACGACCTCGGCAGGGCGATCGCGTCGTGGGCGGAAGCCTCCGGGAAGCGCGTGGGCATTGTGTCCACCGGCGGCATGTCGCATTTCCCCGGAACCGATCGATTCAGCGAGCCCGATGTGGAAGCCGACCACCGCGTCCTTGGCTGGCTGGAGAGCGGTGATACGGAGAAGCTCGTGTCGATGTCCGCAGCGGATCTTGATGCGATCGGCATGGTGGAGCTGCGCACATGGGCGGTCTCCCTCGGCGCCAGGGGTGACCGGGTACAGGCGGAGCGACACTCCTATTGGGACTCCGGTCACTGCGGTTATGCCGTCATCGAGTTTTAACGAGAGGAACAGACGATGCCAGACGAACACCTGATGTATCCGCGACCGCAGCCCGGTGACTTCTACGTACACCGACTACTCCACGATATGCAGGAGGACGAGGATCTCTTCGTGGAGTTCCTCGGCGACTCCGATGCGGTGCTCAGCCGGTACCCAGAGGTCGACGACGAGGCGAAGCAACTGATCGCGACACACGATTACGCCGGACTGCAACGCAGAGGGTTGCATCCGATCATGATCGTCCAGTTTCAGCGCCACATCGAATGGGGAATGCGCATGACCGCGTCGCGCGCGTCAGCAACCTCGGTCACGGACGCCACGGGCTGACAAGGCCGGCAGTGGCGTCGGATCGTGGCGGCTCGCTCCTCCTTCGCGGCGGCCGGGTCATCGACGGGAGTGGCGCGCCGGCGCGAATCGCTGATGTAGCCGTGCGTGACGGCATGGTCACTGCCGTCGGCCCTGCCCTCGACGTGCCATCCGGGGCTGTCGTTGTCGAAGTGTCGGACCTCGTCGTCGCGCCCGGTTTCATCGACCTGCACACGCATTGTGACTTCACGCTGCCGCGTTACCCGCGAGCTGATGCAATGGTTCGGCAAGGCGTGACCACCATCGTGACCGGCAACTGCGGAAGCACTCCGTACCCAATCGATCCTGACCGGGCGGGCCTGCTTCGCGACTCCACGGCACATCTCGGTACTTCGCTGCGATGGAACTGGCGTGACGCTGCCGGTTATGCGGACATACTCGACGCCGAGCCACTGGCTCTCAACGTTGTCCTCCTCGTCGGCCACACGTCGATACGCATCGCCGCGATGGGATTCGAGCGCCGCCCCCCGACCGAGCGAGAGCTGATGAACATGCGCGGGCTCGTCACCGACGCCATGGAGCAAGGGTGCGCCGGACTATCGTCTGGTCTCATCTATTCACCCGGGAGCTATGCGGAACGCGCGGAACTGGTGGCCCTCGCCTCTGTTGCAGCCGAACATGGCGGGTTCTACGCGACTCACATGCGCAACGAGGGGCCGGCGTTGCTCACGGCCGTCGAGGAAGCGCTCGCCATCGCATCCTCGTCGGGAGCGGGGTTGCAGCTGAGCCACCACAAGGTGCTGGGGCGAAGCAACTGGGGTCTCACTGAGCGATCGCTCGCTCGCATTGGCGAGGCACAGGCGGCAGGCATGGACGTGTTGCTCGATCAGTATCCATACGACGCAACATCGACAACCCTCACCGCGCTCTTGCCCACATGGATGCTCGAAGGCGGCATCGCGTCGATGCAGGCACGGCTGCACAACGATGAGACGCGGGCCGCGGCACGTGCAGAGATGCTCAACGGACCGACGGACGGTCGCCCCAAACGCGACTTCGAGCCGGACACGGTGACCATCGCCTCCATCCACGGTGGCCGGCGCAACGACTTCGAGGGTCGTACGATCGCCGACCTCGCCCAGGCGGAGCGACGCGAACCAGTGGACTGCTTCCTCGACCTTCTCGCGGACGAAGGGGGCGGCATCGAGGTGGTGATCGCAGCCATCGGTGAGGATGACATTCGCAGGGTGATGCGCAATCCGACGGTGGCGGTCGCCAGTGATGGCTGGACCCTGAGCCCGGACGCCGGTGGGACCCCGCACCCTCGCAGCTACGGCACCTTCGCGCGGGTACTCGGTCACTATTCGCGCGACGAAGCCGTGATTCCGATCGAGGAGGCGGTGCGCAAGATGACATCGCTCCCAGCCCAGCGCCTGGGAATGACCAACCGCGGCTTGGTGCGACCAGGCGCGCGAGCAGACCTGGTGGTGTTCGACCCGACGACGGTCATTGATCGCGCCACCTACGAACAGCCGCACCAGTTCTGTGGCGGTGTGTATGCCGTATTCGTTGACGGGACAGCTGTGGTCCGCGACGGGGTCGACACCGGCGCTGTGGCGGGGGCGGTGCTGCGCCGCCGGCGCAACGGGTATGCCCAGCGCCAGCGGTGACGACGGCGGAGGACTCGATCCCCATACCGCTGGCTCAGGCCGGCGCGGGGCCGGTGACGCGGCCTCGTTTACCGGCCGCTGTGCTCGGGCCCGCGATCTTCGTGCTGGCACTCAATCTGCGGATGGGGATCTCATCGGTGGGTCCGGTGCTCCCGCAGGTGGTGCACGACCTCGATGTCACGCTCGTGTATGCGTCGCTGCTCACAACCGTACCCGTGGTGATGATGGGGGTTGCGTCGCCGCTCAGTGCTCGACTCGGCGCAAAGTTCGGCCTGGAGCGCACGGTGATCGGAGCGATCGCCATCGTGGGCGTCGCGACCGCGGCGCGATACTGGGCGACTTCGCCGATCACACTCCTCGTGAGCGCAGCGCTCCTCGGCTGCGGCATCGCCGCGGGCAACACGATGCTTCCCGCCGTGGTACGCCGGTACTTCCCGGCGCACGGTGCCCTGCTGACAGGTATCTACGCCGTGGGCATCAACATCGGGGCGGGACTCGCGGCATTCGGGACCCCGCGTCTCGCCCAGAGCCTCTCGTCCGGCTGGAAGGGTGCGCTCGCCATCTGGGCGACGATGGCCGTGGTCGCGCTGGCGCTCTGGCTGCTCGTGGCGATCCGAGCGCCGCGACACGCAATGGCGGTCAACGTGGCAATGCCGCGCAGAACGCGTCAGGCCTGGATAGCGGCGTGCCTGTTTGGTGTTCAGTCGATGGTGTACTACGGGATCCTTGCCTGGCTGGCGCCGCTCTATGAGGAGCGCGGGTGGTCGAAGGTGCAGGCGGGGCTCCTCCTCTCCTTTTTCACGGCGATGCAGGTGGTGGGGGCGCTCAGCGCTTCGTTGCTCGTGCAGCGTAGCGGACGGCTCGTCCTTGGTCTGCGCCTGACTGCAGCGGTGTCGGCGCTGAGCCTCGTTCTCGTCGCCCTCAGTCCCCTGTCATTACCATGGCTGTGGATCACGCTCCTGGGCGTTGGCGCGGGCGGGATCTTTCCGCTGACGCTGACGGTGCCGCTGGCGACCACATCCAGCGTTGATGAGGCGCGCAGCTTGACGGCGTCGATGCTCTTCTATGGCTATCTCCTCGGCGCGACAGGCCCCTTTGCGGTGAGCCTTCTTCGCAGTATGTCGGGCGGATTTACCTTGCCGTTCGCGGTGCTCGCGCTCCTCGCACTCGCAGCTCTGGTGCTCGCTGCGCCGGCTGCACATACGCCGCGCCTCAGATCGGCTGAACGCGGAGACCAATGAAGCCAGCCCGAGTGATGGACGGCTCAAATAATGGGGATATCGCTCCTCCCTTACCGCGCGCATACCAGCGGTGCCGCTCGGCGTAGGCAGATGCTCCGGTAATCGGCATTCCGGCGGCGCGGACCTGGGAGACATCGGATGTCTGCAGCTCAGCAAATCCGAAGGTTGCATCGCCCTTTGGCACAGGACTTTGGCGCCGCTTTTCGGGGTCGGCGCCCCCCTACGACGATCGACGGCTACTGCTTGACCAACCCTCTCCCACATCGGGTCCTACGGTGTGGTGACGTCGGGACCAATGGCCCTGGCAAGCGGCTCAGGGGCGAGCCAGGATGGAAACGGAGGAGCACGGTCCTGCCGGACGGCTCGCTCCAGGAGGTACCGACATGACTGATCTGCAAGTCAGGGATCGAGTGGTTTCCAGCGACGGCGAGACCTATGGCGGCGTGACCCGAACCAGTCAAACGACCGCGGACCCGGTCACGGGTTCGACAACACGCCAGAGCACCGCGCACATGTGGTCGCGGACGTCGCCTGGGGTTGAGCTCGTCTGGCTCGCCGCGGGCATTGTGCTGGTGGTCCTCGCCATCGACTTTGCCTTCCATGCGTTCGGTGCCAACGACGTCGGGTTTGCCGCCTTTGTCTTCTCTGCTGGCAAATTCCTCGCGGCACCATTCGCGGGTATCTTCAACACGTCATACACCCAGCCCGGAAACCTTCTCATCTGGGCCGACGTTGTTGCGGTGGTCGTGTACGCGTTCGTCGCCTACGTGGTTGCTCGCCTGGTGGGCATGGTCGCCGGACGTGGCCGTGCGTAGGTGCAACTCATCGGGCTGATCAGTTCCAAAAGGGAGACGCCGATGTACATCGGAATCGGAGCCCTCGTCTTGATCTTGATCATCGTCGTCGTCGTTATGACGATGCGACGACGGGTGTAAGGACTGCGCCAAATGCGGCGATCTACTGCGAAGCAGAGAGCGAGATGGCATGAAGCGCATTCGAGTATTGCTCGCGGCGCAGACGACGGGCTCGCTCTTTGTAGCGCTGCGTCGTCGGCGTCGCGGTAGCTCGGAGCGCCTCTAGAAATCCGCTGCATCGAACATGGGTGAAAGAGAGGTAGATATGGCTGGATTAGAGGACAAGATCGCCGGCAAGACCAAGGACCGTGTGGGCAAGCTCACTCACGACGGGGATCTCGAGGCCGAAGGGGCGGCGCAGAACGCTTCCGGGAAGATTCAGGAGGTCGTTGGTAAGGTTGAGGGCAAGGCCAAACACCTCAAGGACGGGCTCGCGGGACGCTGATGGTGCTCACACGAAGGCGCATGCACCACCCAACGGGCCAGGAGGCACTCGCCGTTCGTGAGGCGTATTTCCACAAGGTGCACGCTCGACATCTTGGCGATTGGTTCGTGATCGCGGGCTGGATCCTCCTGGGAGCGACGGTTGGTGGATTCTTCGTCGTCGTCATAGCCGGTCTGGTGCATTAGTGGAGAGGGCCGTTCGCTCGCGGTGTGCGTGTGACCTGGGTCGCCAACGAATTAGTGCCGTTCTGCCCTAGTGGGCTGATCCTCGGAGGTGGGAGAGTCACACGTGATGACTCGCCTCTTGGTCGACCATCTTGCAGCTGAAAGGCACCTCGGACATCGCGCGGCCTGGCTTCGAGCCGCCGTACTCGGTGCGAACGACGGTCTGATCTCGACGGCCAGTCTCATCGTCGCCGTAGCCGGTGCCTCCGCGACCCGATCCGGCATTCTCGTCGCCGGGATCGCAGGGCTCACTGCAGGTGGGCTGTCGATGGCTGCCGGTGAATATGTGTCGGTCAGTTCGCAACGAGACACCGAGCGCGCCGATCTTGCTCGGGAACGGGCGGAATTAGCGGAGTCGCCCGACGTGGAACTCGCGGAGTTGACTCAAATCTATCGGGATCGGGGACTGAGTGCAGATCTGGCGGGCCGGGTCGCAGCTGAACTGTCCCGACAGGATCTCGTGGCCGTACACGCCCGCGAGGAACTTGGCATCGACATCGAGACTCTAGCCAACCCGATCCAGGCGTCGCTCGTCTCCGCCGGGAGCTTCATCTCGGGTGCGATCATGCCGATCTGCGTCGTTGCGATCGCTCCGGCCAGCTTCCGAGTCCTGATCACGATGGCGCTCACGCTCGTGGGGCTCGTGATGCTCGGGACGCTCGGCGCACGCATCGGTGGTGCGCCGCAGCGACCGGCCGCCATCCGCGTGCTCATCGGCGGCACCCTCGCCCTACTCATAGCTCTGGGGATCGGACGACTGGCCGGAACCGTGATCTGAGGCACCTGCATCGGGAGGCTTGTGCCCAGCCCAACACGTGCACATCGCCACTTCGAGTGACGGCAGCGGAGCGTGTGCCTGAGGCGGCGGCAGCAACCGATCCGGTGTGAGCATGAGTGTCGATCCAAGGACCGCAGCAGCCAACGTAGGGAACGGCGGTGTGACGTACCACTCGGCGCCAATTCGACCGCGAGCGAATTGAGAAGTCGCGAGCCCAGAAGTGGAGCGGGAGACCGGACTCGAACCGGCGACATCCAGCTTGGAAGGCTAGCGCTCTACCAACTGAGCTACTCCCGCGTCGGTTCCATGGTACCGGTAGGCTGACGGGAGGGACCGCCGGCCTGTACCCTGCAGCCGCACCGGCGACCACGGAGGACGAGGGCGATGGCGACTACCTGGTCCCGGCGCGGCATCCTCGCCGAGCGCGGGTGGGGGCTCATCGTGAGCCTGCTGCTCATTCCCGCGATTCTCGGGACCAATCTCATCTACGACGGCCTCAACCACGGCCCCAACCGGATCTTCCTCGAGAGCCCGCTGGATCGGGCACTGCCGGTCGTGCCGATTTTCGCGATCCCCTATGTCTCCCTGATCCCGTACATCGGCGTCAGCCTCCTCGCATTCCTGTTCCTGCGGGTCCGCGTCTATCGCTCGGCGGCGATCACGATGATCATCGTCTGGTTCATCAGCTACGCCTTCTACTGCTTCCTGCAGTCGTACATTGCGCGCCCCGCGATCACGGGCACCGATCCGTTCTCCGGGATCATCCGGAGCATCTACGCGAGCGACCACCCGTACAACGACTTTCCCAGCCTGCACACCTCGTTGTCGACGATCATCGCCATCCAGTGGTGGCGCGTCGACCGGCGTGTCGGCATTGCGGCAACGATCTGGACCGTGCTGATCGTCATGTCGACGGTCCTCGTCAAGCAGCATTACCTCGCCGATGTCGCCGGCGGTCTGGTGCTGGCGGGCGGCGTCTCATGGGTCGTGATCCGCGCCACCCGGGGGTAGAGATGGCGCGGCTGCGCTACGATTCGCGCGACCGATCGGCGCGACACACGGAGGGCACGGATATGGCACCAGCGATTGCGCCGAGCGCGCTCCTGTCCGACGTCGTGCCCGGCGGCTCCACCGCCTGATCGTTCGGTCCGCACCAGATGCTGGTGCGCGGCCGTCACCGGGGCTCCGGGCTCTCGGTCCACTATGGAGTTCCCACTTGTCTCACGATCTCCGCCGTCTCACCGCGCTTGGGTGGAGCGGCACGCTCGAGTCGGCGTTCGCTGACGCCGCAACCCGCGACGGCCTCCGAGGTCTCGTTTCGTGCGTCGACGGTCGCGTCGTCACCGTGGTGACCGAGGCCGGAACGGTGCGCGTGCCGCTTGCGCCGACGCTGTCCGGCGCCCCCGACGATGGGGGGATCACCACCGGCGACTGGCTGGTCATCGATGACGGTATTGCCGTGCACCTGCTCCCGCGACGCAGCGTGCTGATGCGGCGCGCCGCCGGCATCGCCACGGCGGGCCAGGCCGTTGCCGCCAACATCGACCTCGTGTTCATCGCCGTTGCGCTCGGTGGCACCGTCAGGCTCCGTCGAATCGAACGCGCACTCGCCATGTCCTGGTCGAGTGGCGCGACGCCCGTCGTGTTGCTGACGAAGTCCGACCTCAGCACGGACCTGAAGACTGATCTCCGTGCGGCGCGATCCGTTGCCGCGGGCGCAGAGGTGGTTGCGGTCAACGCGTCGGGAGGAGGTGTCGGTCGCGTCCGCGAACTCCTGCCGCCCGGCAGGGTTGCGGTGCTCGTCGGGCCGAGCGGCACCGGCAAGTCGACGCTCGTGAATCGGCTGGCCGGCGCCGCCGTGCTTGCCACCGCAGAGGTTCGGGCAGACGGCAAAGGCCGGCACACGACGACGCGTCGCGAGCTCATCGAACTCCCCGGCGGTGGGCTGATCATCGACACGCCCGGCACCCGTGAGCTCGGGCTCTGGGATGCCGGCGCGGGTATCGAGGAAGTGTTCGGCGACCTCACGGAGGCTGCCGGAGACTGTCGCTTCCGCAATTGCAGGCACGAGAGCGAGCCCGGCTGCGCCGTGCGCGCCGCGGCGGCCGGCGATCCGACTCTGCTGGCACGGCTCGACTCAAAACGCAAGCTCGAGCGCGAACAGGAGCGTCTAGACGCGGCGCGCGATCTCCGTGCGCTCGCCGATCGACACCGAGCAATTCGCAAGCGCGCGCGGGCGATCAGGCAGGAGAACTCGTCGTAGCCTCTTCCACGCAATCGCGCGCGGAGGGAGCTCCCTAGACGGAGCTGTTCGCTGGGCTCGGCCGGGGCGACTCGCTGTCGCCCGGATGGCCTGGGAAGCTGTGCGGCCCAAACATCGTTGTCCCGAGCACCTGGATGCCGTCGGCGCTCATGTGGGTCAGGTCTGTTTCGGTCCCCTGCGCGGTGATGAACACGCCGGTCTTGACCGACGCGCTCGTGGCTGCTGCGTTGCCGACTCCATACACGGTGGCGCTTGACGTCGTGACGTACTCGAGCTGACCGTCGCTGGTGACCAGCGTGATCGTGTTCCCGCTCACCGACAGGACGCGTCCCATGACGGTCGGCATCTCGATCGTGATGGCGGTGGCTGCCAGCGGCAAGGTGGCTGTCTTCGAGGCGCCGCGGGCGCCACGAACCTGCAGCACTTCGCCGACCGTGATCGCTGCGAAGCTCACCTGCTTGCTCTCACGGCTGTACTTCGTCGATGCGCTGGTCGTGACTGTGAGGGTACCGGTGAGCGTCCGCAGCGTCAGCGTGGAGCCGCTGATCTTCGTGACGGTTCCTGTCCCGCCACCGCAGCGACCGCCAGCGAAGCCAGCGCCGGCACTCGAGAACCCGCCTGCGCAGGGAAAGCCGAAGCCCCCACGCCCGAACGACGGCGGGCGGAGCGACGGCGCACCACTCGGCGATGGCTTCGCCGCCGTGGTGCTCGCAAGCGTCATCGAACTCGCGCGCGTCACGACGAATCCCGCCGCCGCGCCGACGAGCGCGATGGCGACGGCGACACCGAGCAGACGCAGACGGCCGCGCGAGCGGCTGGGCGGCGGATCGGCGGGAGCCGGAGGCGGCTCCCAGTTCGGTGGTTCGGGGTTCATCAGACACGAAGAACCTTACCGTGCCCACCTGTCAAAAGTGTTACTAACGCGCCAGATGGGCCAAACGTCAGGCACGGCCGCCGAAGCGCGACTCCATCTCGGTGACCCACGCCGCGAGCGTGCTGCGGTCGCCGATTCGCGGGAAGAGCGGCTCGCCGGCATGGAGCGTCCGGCCTGGGGCGAGACGGCGCAACTCGGCAGTGGCCCGACCTGGCCAGGGGAGGTCCGACGGCTCGAGCCCGAGGATCGCGACGAGGCGCTCGCAGGCAAACGGCACGAACGGCGAGGATACGATCGCCTCGATGCGCGCGACGTTGATCGCGGTGCGCAGGATGCACGCAACACGAGCATTGTCAGTCTCGTGCCACGGCGCGCAGCGGTCGAGGTACTGGTTGCCGAGCGTCCACAGGCTCCGCAGGGCGAAGGCCGCCGGCCGGAAGCGCATTGCATCCATCTCCTCGGCGTACGTCGCAAGCGCTGAGTCGAGCGCGACCGCGAGCTCGGCTTCCTCCGGACCCGGCTCGCCACCCGCGGGGACGACCATGCCGAAGAGCTTCTCGGTGAGCTTCAGGGTACGTTGCACGAAGTTGCCGAAAATCCCGGCAAGATCCTTGTTCACCGTCAGGGCAAAGCCTTCCCACGTGAACTCCGCGTCGTCGGATTCCGGTGCAGCCGCGAGCAGTGCGTATCGCCAGTAGTCGGCGGGCACGATGTCGAGCGCCGTGTCCATGAAGATGCCGCGCTGCTGACTCGTCGAGAACTTGCCGCCGTAGTACGTCAGGTAGTTGAAACCCTTGACGTAGTCGACGAGCTTCCAGGGTTCGCCCGTGCCCATGAGCGTGATCGGGAAGTTGATCGTGTGAAAAGGGATGTTGTCCTTTCCGAGGAACTCCGTGTAGCGCACGTCGTGTGCGTCGAACCACCACGAGCGCCAGTCGCGCGCGCCGGGATCGATGTCGGCCCACTCCTTGGTCGCGCCGATGTACTCGATGGGCGCGTCGAACCACACGTAGAAGACCTTGTTCTCGAAGCCGGGCCAGCCAACGGGGATGCCCCATTTCAGGTCGCGCGTGATGCTCCGGTCCTCGAGGCCCACGTTGAGCCAGTTGCGGGCGATCGACGAGACAAGGATCGGCCAGTCGGCGTGCGAGTCGATCCACTGGCGAACCCGGTCGGCCATGAGCGACTGGCGGATGAAGAGATGTCGCGTGGCACGGACTTCGAGCCGCGTGCTGCCGGAGATGGCCGACCGGGGATTGATGAGATCCGAGGGCTCGAGCAATCGCGCGCAGTTCTCGCACTGGTCACCGTTGGCGCGTTCGTAGCCGCAATGCGGGCACGTGCCGATGATGTAGCGGTCCGGCAGGAAGCGCTCGTCATCGAGGGAGTACACCTGGTCCGTCACCCGCTCCTCGACCATGCCGTTCTCGCGGAGCTGCTCCGCCATGTGCCGGGTGAGCTCGGCGTTCTGCGTCGAGGAGCTCCGTCCGAAGTGGTCGAACGACAGGCCATAGCGCCGCGCAAGGTCAGCCTGGATCTCGTGCTGCTCGGCGCAGTAGCCGGCCACGCTGAGTCCCGCCGCGGCGGCGGCCAGTTCGGCGGGCGTGCCGTGCTCATCGGTTGCGCAGATGAAGAGGACCTCGTGGCCGCGCAAGCGTTGATGCCGCGCATAGACGTCCGCCGGCAGCATCGATCCCACCAGGTTGCCGAGGTGCTTGACGCCATTGATGTACGGCAAGGCGCTCGTGATCAGATGCCGGCCCATCGGCGCATCGTACAAGGGCACCGACGACGCCCCCCCTCTCGGGGCGTCGCCGTGACGAACAGAGTATTGGCGATCGGGGCATTTGGCACAATCGTCGGATGACGCGTTGCATCACCATCAACAGCGACAGCCCGCTGTGACGGATTCGCGGGATTGCGTTCGTGGGTGGTGGGCGTGACCGGCTGGTACGCTGCCCCGATGCCTGTGTCGTTGTCCCGGTGAAGGGACTCATCCTCAGCGGCGGTAAGGGGACGAGGCTCCGGCCCATCACCCACACCGGTGCCAAGCAATTGATCCCGGTTGCGAACCGGCCCATCCTCTTCTACGCGATCGACGCGCTGACGAATGCGGGGATTCACGACATCGGCATCGTCGTCGGCGACACCGCCGATGAGGTTCGCGCCGCCGTCGGCGACGGGTCGAAATTCGACGCGAGGGTCACCTTCATCCCGCAGGAGTCCCCGCTCGGGCTAGCACATGCCGTCGGCATCGCCCGCGGCTTCCTCGGCGACGACAGCTTCGTCATGTACCTCGGCGACAACCTCATCGCGCAGGGCATCGGCTCGCTCGTCGAGGAGTTCGAGCGCTCGAAAGCGGACACGATGATCCTGCTCGCGCGGGTTCCCGAACCGGAGCGGTTCGGCGTCGCCGAGCTCGAGGACGGACGCGTCATCTCACTCGTCGAGAAGCCGGCGGTGCCGCGCTCCGACCTGGCCCTGGTCGGCGTCTACCTGTTCTCCCCGGTCATCTTCGAGGCCATAGACGCCATCGAGCCGAGCCACCGCGGCGAGCTGGAGATCACCGATGCGATCCAGCACCTCATCGACACGGGCAAGCGCGTGATGCCCCACATCATCGAGGGGTGGTGGAAGGACACCGGGCGTCTCGACGACATCCTCGAAGCCAATCGGATGATCCTCGACACCATCGTGGCCCGCACCGACGGGACCGTCGGCGAGGACGTTCGCCTCCATGGCAAGGTTGTCGTCGAGGCCGGGGCCTCGTTGCGGAATTGCGTCGTCCGCGGTCCGGCGGTCATCGGCAGCGGGACCGTCGTGGACAACGCCTACATCGGGCCGTTCACGTCCATCTACTACGACTGCGTTGTCCGCAATGCCGAGATCGAGAACAGCATCGTGCTCGAGGGCACGCGAATCCACGACATCGCGGGGAAGATCGACGGCTCGCTGATCGGCAAGGAATGCGAGGTGTGCAAGTCGCCCGCCCGCCCGACGGCGGTCAGGCTCATGCTCGGCGACCACTCGCGCGTCGAACTCTGACGGTGCGACGCTGAAGTACCTCGTCCTCGGCGGGTCGGGCCAACTCGGCGGCGACCTGGTCCATCGAGCACGGCGCGGGGACCGCGTCATTGCCGTTGGTCGCTCGGGCTGCGACATCACGGACCCCGGATCAGTGCGCAGGACGATCAAAGCAAGCATCCCGGACGTGGTGATCAATTGCGCGGCCTGGACGCGTGTGGACGCCGCGGAGGACCATGAGGAAGAAGCGGAGGCGGTGAACGCCACCGGCGCGGGGATCGTGGCCGGCGAATGCGCAGCCGCCGGAGTGCGTCTGTGCCACATGAGCACCGACTACGTGTTCGATGGCTCGGCGACCGAGCCGATCGACGAGGACGCTGCACCGAATCCGCAATCAGCGTACGGGCGCACCAAGCTCCACGGCGAGGAGGCGGTCCGCGCCGCGTGCGCCGATCACCTGATCGTGCGGACCAGCTGGGTCTACGGGCGGCACGGACCCAACTTCGTCCTGACGATGCTGCGCCTGGCCGCCGAACGGCCGGAGGTCCGGGTGGTCGATGATCAGCATGGCGCGCCGACGTGGAGTGGTCATCTCGCGCCCGCCGTGCTCCGCCTCACCGAGATCGCTCCGCCGGGGACCTACCACCTGACCAATAGCGGTGTCACCACCTGGCACGGCCTCGCGCTCGCCGCGATCCGCGCGCGCGGCCTCGCGACTGAGGTGATTCCGATCACGACCGGCGAATACCCGACGCCTGCGTCGCGCCCTGCGTACTCCGTCCTGGACAACCGGCGCTGGCGGGAACTCGGCGAGCCGCGGCTGCCCGTGTGGCAGGAGGCCCTCACAACGTATCTGGGCGAGCTCGACGCCGCCCGCTGAATCAGTCGGAGTCTGCGTCCCGCCTCTGCGACCGCCGATCCGAGGACACGTAGAGCAGTCCACCGAACAAGCCGGCGTTCTTCAGGAAGTGGATGAGCTGCGGTCGCCGGTCCTCGGGCTTCTCAGCCTTCCAGAACTGGTGACCAACGTAGGAGTTGGTGATCAGCGTCAGCGCGAGGACGCGGGCGGAGAGCTTCGGAAAGATCCCGAGGGCGAACGTCGAACCGGCGACCAGCATCGTGATGCCATGGGCCCGGGCGAGCACGGGCTCCTCGGGCAGCATCGGCAGGGCTGTCGAAGCCTGCTTTGCATATTGCTCGGCGTTGTTCACCATGCGGTATCCGGAGTACAGAAAGATGCCGGAGAGCAGGGAGCGGGCGGCGGTCCGGGTAATGAATCCCATGTATGGTGACTCTAGGGCAGGCGGACGGAATGACCGGTCATGCCGCATAGTTCGCGCCATGGCGGACAGTCGCCCGGTGCGCGTGGTGCCCTCCTGGTTCACTTCCCGCGGCCATCGCATCGCGTACACCGAATTCGGTGACGGCAAGCGGTGGGTGCTGCTCATGCCTGGGCTGCTCGTGCCGGCCCTGATGCAGGAGCCCCTTGCCAGGGCGCTCGCCGCCGCCGGCTCACATGTCGTGACGCTGGACCCGCTCGGCCACGGCGACTCCGATCGTCCCCGCAGCATGCAGGAGTATTCCATCGAGTCGTTCGCAGTCGATGCGATCGCCCTGCTCGATCACCTTGACATCGACGAGGCGGTCGTCGGCGGGACGTCGCTCGGTGCGAACGTGACACTCGAGGTTGCGCGTCTCGCTCCGCACCGGGTGCGCGGAATGATCCTCGAGATGCCGGTGCTCGAGAATGGGCTCGTCGCCGCGGTGATCGCGTTCGGACCGCTGCTCGTGGGACTGCATTTCGGCGAGCGACTGCTTCGGCCGGTCGCTGCGGCCTTCCGACGCGTCCCGCGTTGGGCGCTGCCCTTCTGGGGCAACGTCGCGTTCGATGCCATCCGCCAGGATCCCGGACCGAGCGCTGCGCTGCTCCGTGGTCTGTTCTTCAGCCGCATCGCGCCGCACAGCGCGCAGCGGCGGGAGTTGCGGATGCCAGCGCTGGTCGTCGGCCACCACGCCGACCCGGTGCATCCGTTCTCGGATGCGGGCATGCTCATGGACGAGCTTCCCGACGCGCGTCTCGTCGAGGCAGCGCACATCCTCGAATTGCGCCTCTGGCCTGAGCGGCT
>Ga0307374_10002191_pt1 | contig 35128 bp, 38 predicted proteins | sample OX3MG_FD_202532 | JGI IMG/M metagenome (GOLD analysis project Ga0307374, IMG submission 202532) | Soil microbial communities from Risofladan, Vaasa, Finland - OX-3 | ecosystem: Environmental > Terrestrial > Soil > Coastal area > Acid sulfate soil | place: Finland: Risofladan, Vaasa | collected... | reverse complement strand
CCACCAGGAGCATCAGCTCGCCGGCCGCGAGCTGCGCTGCGGGACGGCGGTGCTCGAAGTGCTGGGCGGCTGCCCCCGTTGCTCGGTACCCACCCGTGACCCCGACACCTGGGCCAGCTGGCCCCAGATGCTCCGCCACCTGGTGCAGACTCATGACGAGACGGTCGGCGCCTACTGCCGGGTCAAGGTGGCCGGCACCGTCCGGGAGGACGATCCAGTTGATTTTGGCTGACCCTGACGCCGGGCCCCGCGTTGGTCTGGTGACCCGGGACCTGCTCGTCCGGGCGCGGGTGGGGGCCGCCCTGGGCGAGTGCGCCCGGGGATTGCAGCTACTCGGGGACGATGCCCGCTGGGCCGGGTTCGACCTGCTCCTGATCGATCTCAACCGGGACGCCCGAGAGCGGCTGGTCCAGCTCCGCACGGCCACCCAGGGCCGGCCGGGTGCCGACGTGTTCTGCTTCGGGCCCCACACTGAGATGAGGGAGTTGAGTCCGGCCGCCCGGGCCGCGGGTGCGAGCCGGTGCGTCGCCAACAGCCACCTGCCTGAATCGCTCCGGCGCTGGCTCCGCTCCTGGGAGCTGGCTGGGGCGGCGGGGAGGGCGACCGGGTGACCAGCTGGGACCTGCACGCGGACGCCCTCGCCCTCTCGGCTCAGATGGTGGCCGACCGCCGCCACCTCCATCGCCACCCGGAGCTGGCCGGACACGAGGTGGAGACCTCGCGCTACATCGCCGGGCGGCTCTCCCGGCTCGGGCTCCACCCCCACCTCCTCCTCGAAGGAACCGCCGTGGCCGCAGACGTGGTGGGTTCCCGGCCCGGCGAGGCGGTCCTCCTCCTGCGAGCCGACACCGACGCCCTTCCGATCGAGGAGCGTGGAGGGGACCGCCCCTACCGTTCGGAGATCCAGGGCGTGATGCACGCCTGCGGTCACGACGGGCACGTCGCCATCGCCCTGGCGGCTGCCGAATTGCTGAGCTCGCGCCCCGACCAATTCCAGGGCACGGTGCGGGTCATCTTCCAGCCCGCCGAGGAGACTGCCGGAGGCGCGGAGCGGATGATCAGCGCCGGTGTGATGGACTCCCCTCCGGTGGGAGCGGCGCTGGGGTTGCATCTCTGGAGCGGTCAGCAGGTGGGCCGGGTGGGCGTCCGCGACGGGGCCATCTTCGCGTCAGCCGATGAGTTCACGGTGGAGATCCGCGGCCGGGGCGGGCACGGGGCCCTGCCCCATCAGGCGCTGGACCCGATCCCGATCGCCAGCCTGGTAGTGCTCGCCTTCCAGACCCTGGTCTCCCGGGAGAGCTCTCCCTTCAGCCCGACGGTTTTGACGGTGGGGACCGTCAGCGCCGGGCAGGCCTTCAACATCATCCCCGAGACGGCGCTGCTGACCGGGACGGTGCGGGCCTTCACCGAGGCCGACCGCTCGCGGCTGCTGCGCAGGATTGAGGAGGTGGCCCAGGGAATCGCTACCGCCTTCGGCGCCAGCGCCACCATGCGCCTGGGGCCGGGCTGCCCGCCGGTGATCTGTGACCCGGGCATCTCCGAACTGGTCCGCCGCGCCGTCGCCGATACCGATGGCGCCGAGCTGGTCGAGCCGGAGCCGCTCACCGTTGGGGACGACGTGGGCCTGTTTCTGGATCGCGTCCCGGGCTGCTATTTCCTGCTCGGGGCGGGCAACGAGTCAAGCGGGATCACCGCTCCCCACCATCACCCCGAGTTCGATATCGACGAGGGGTGCCTGCCCCTCGGGGCCGAGGTGTTGGCCCGTGCCGCGCTCGCCTACTTGGCCTCTTCGGGGCCTGGCTGAGCGTGCTCTACAACCCGCCTCCCGACACCTGCGATCATTGCCGGCAGCGCACCACGGCGTGGACGCTGGTGGACGGACCTGACCAGTTGGTCACTCTCCGGCTGGGCCGCGAGGTGACCCGCCGGGGCCGGGTCTTCGTGTGCGGCGAATGTGGGCACACGGTCCCGGCCACCAGCGAGGGGGTGCGCTAGGCACCAGATGGGAGCGAGCCCGCGATGACCGATTCGACTGCGACCGAGACGCGCCGCCGTCCCCGGGTGGGACCGGTGCGAGTCCGCGACGCCAGCAAGCCGGCGCCCCGCCAGCTGGTCCGGTTCGCCTTCTACCGAGTCATGCCGGAGTGGCGCCGCCTGGACCCGGCCCTGAAGGCGCGCCACCGCGAGGAGCTGGCCGCCGTGCTCTCGGCCCACACGGCGAGGTTGCTGCTCCGCACCTACACCCTGGTCGGCACCCGGGGCGACGTCGACTTCATGATCTGGGCGGTGAGTGAGGAGGCGGAGCGGCTCCAGGCCCTCTTTGCGGATCTCAACCGCACAGGACTGGCGGGATACCTGAGCTGCTCCCACAGCTACACCTCGATGACCAAGCGGTCGACCTACGTCGACGTCGACCATCCCAACACGGGGAGCGGCCGGGACCGGCTGGTGCTGGCCCCCGGCAGCCGGCGCTTTCTCTTCGTCTACCCCTTCGTCAAGAGCCGAGCCTGGTGGGCGCTGCCCGCCGAGGAGCGGCAGCGGATGATGGAGGAGCACATCCGGATTGGGCACCAGTTCCCCAGCGTCAAGATCAATACCACCTATTCGTTCGGCCTCGACGACCAGGAGTTCGTGGTCGCCTTCGAGACCGACAGCGCGGCCGATTTCCTGGACTGCGTCCAGGTGCTGCGCGACACCGAGGCCTCCTCCTACACGGCCCGGGACGTGCCCAGCTTCACCTGTATCCGCACCGAGGTCTTGGAGATGCTGGAGTCGCTGGGCTGAACTGGCGGGGAGGAGGCACGGCCCGGGACAGGTACCGCCCCGGCAAGGGCCGCGGGACGAGCCACTCCGATGCATGAGACCACGCCCTCGATCTTCCTCATCGCCCGTCCTGCGGTCGACCTGGGGGCGATGCGGGCCTATCTCGAGGACGTCGGCGGCCAAAGCTGGCTGGAGCGCCGGCTGGCCGAAGCCGGGGATAGGCCCAACTCGGGCGAGCTCCTGGTCGAGTTCGCGGGGCGGGCCTGCTATCGCAGCTGGGAGCCCGGCCTCAACCCCAATGTGAGCCGGGTCCGGGCCGATCCCCGTGTCTACCTGGAGAACATCCTCAAGAGCGCCCACGGGAGTGTTCTGGAGCACGCCAACTACACCTTCGCTCTGCGCAACGTGAGCCGGGTGGCGACCCACGAGATCGTTCGCCACCGGGCCGGCGCCGCCTACAGCCAGGAGAGTCTGCGCTACGTTCGGCTGGTCGACATCGGGTTCCGGATTCCGCCCGCGCTGGAGCCGCTCCGTCAGCAGTGCGTCGAGCTGGTGGAGCGGCTGGAGGAGTTCCAGTTGGGGGCCGCCAAGGCGCTTCGCGTCGACGAGCAGGGGGTCCCTTTCCACGTCAAGAAGGAGGTCACCTCGGCGCTTCGTCGACTGGCCCCGATCGGGGTCAGCACCGACTTGATCATGACCATGAACCTGCGCACCCTGCGGCACGTGGTCGAGATGCGCACGGACCCTGGCGCCGAGGAAGAGCTGCGCCTGATCTTCCGCCGGATCGGGGAGATCATGAAAGAGGAGGCCTCGGGAGTCTTCCAGGACTTCGAGCTGAACGCGGAAGGCACCTGGGCTTCCAGGTTCAAGAAGGTATGAGCAGCCCGCCAGCGGCGCTTGGGGGGAGTGGGATGGTGCTCGGTCGAGGCGGAGTCGATCTCAGGTTGCGAGACTGACCGGACCCCGGATCGGGTAGGATGAAGGCGGCGGATTACCAACTCGGCCCGAGGAAGGGAACCATCGATGATCACGGTCTCAGACCAGGCGCTCTCGCAACTGAAGAACCTGCTCGAAGAGCAGGAGCATCCGACCATGGGACTGCGGGTCTACGTCAGCCCGGGGGGATGCTCAGGGTTCAGCTACGGCATGGGCTTCGACGACCAGCCGGCCGCTGACGACGAGGTGGTCGAGCACAGTGGGGTCAAGGTCTTCGTGGATCCCTACAGCGCCACCTACCTGGAGGGGGCGGAGATTGACTACGTCGACAGCCTGATGGGAGGTGGCTTCACCGTCCACAATCCCAACGCGGTCAAGACCTGCTCCTGCGGCTCGTCCTTCGATGCCGGGGACGGGGCGGGAGCCGCCAAGTCCTGCAGCGCCGGCTGAGCTGATCCCAGACCGGGGGCGCCCGGCGTGATCCTCACCCCGCTCCACGGCACGCACGGCGTCCCCAGCGCCTTGCCGCTGCCGGTAGCCCGGCTCCTCAGCGCCCGCGCCGGAGCTCGCCGCGAGGCGGCTAATCTGGGGAGGGCAACGCTGCTCTTCGTGCGCCTCAGCTTCCGGGCCGCCACGGTCGCCTGAGTCTGCGTCTTGGCCGGGTTTCGCCGACTCGGCTGGGACACCCCGGCCGGAGGGCCGGGATGAGCGCCGCCGGGGAGGAGCGCTCCCGGCCCGCTGCCGCTCCCGCCGGTCCGGCCCCCTTCCGGATTGTGGTCCTGGCCGGCGGGGTGGGCGCGGCTCGGTTCCTGGCCGGGCTGGTAGCGGTGGCTCCCAACGCCCTGCTGACCGTGATCGGCAACACCGGCGACGACTTCACCGTGCATGGGCTGCACGTCAGCCCCGACCTCGATACGATCAGCTACTCCCTGGCCGGGCTGGGGGACTGGGAGCGGGGCTGGGGCATCCGGGGCGAGTCCTGGGCCGCCGCCGAGCAGTTCCGGCTCCTGGGAGACGACACCTGGTTCCAGCTCGGAGACCGGGACCTGGCCACCCACGTCTGGCGGACCGAGCAGCTGCGCCGGGGGCGGCCCCTCTCCGAGGTGACCCGCCGGCTGGCTGAGCGGCTTGAGCTTGGTTTCAGTCTGCTGCCGATGACCGACCAGACGGTGACCACCCGGGTGATCACGCCTGAGAATCTCGACCTGCACATCCAGGAGTACTTGGTCAGAGACGCGTGCCAGCCGCAGATCCAGAGGATTGAGTACCGCGGCATCGAGCGAGCCCAACCCGGGCCGGGCGTGCGCGAGGCGATCCGAGCCGCCGATCTGGTCCTGATCGCACCCAGCAATCCGGTCATCTCGATCGGACCGATACTGGCGGTGCCGGGGGTCCGGGCCGAGCTGGCCGCCGCAGCGCTGGTGGTGGCGGTGAGCCCGATCGTGGCTGGTCAGGCGATCAAGGGACCGGCCGTGGCCATGCTGGAGGCGATCGGGGTCGCCCCCAGCGCGGTCGGGGTGGCCTCCCTCTACTCCGACCTGATCTCCACTCTGGTGATGGACCAGCAGGACCAGGGTCTCGTGGCGGAGGTGGCCGCCCTGGGGATCCGCAGCCACCTCTGCGACACCCTCATGGTCGACCAGACTGCCCGCGAACGCCTGGCCACGGCTGCCCTCGCGGCCGGTTCGATCCTTCTGCCGGAGCAGGGCTGAGGCTTGACCACCATCGGGGCTGACGGCACGGCGGTCTTCCTGGTGATCCCGGTCAAGCGCTCGATCGGCTCCAAGCAGCGGCTCGCCTCCGAGCTTCCCGATCAGGTGCGTCAGCTGGTCAGCCGGGCACTGGCCTCCAGGATGGCGCGCTGCGCCGCCGAGGGATGGGCACCCTCCCGGGTGGTGGTGGTGGGGGACGACCCCGAGGTCACCGAGCTCTGCGGACGGCTCGGCCTGGCGACCCTGCCGGACCTGGGCGAGGGACAGAGCGCTGCGGTCCGGATCGGGCAGGCGTGGTGCCTGGAGCGTGGTGCGACCGCCCTGGCCACCGTCGCGGCCGACCTGCCCCGGGTGGAGGCCACCGACATCCGGGAGCTGTGGGCGGCGACGGCGCGGCTGGAACGGAACTCAGTAGCCCTGATCCCCGACCGTTCAGGCACGGGAACCAACGGGATGATCCTCAATCCTGCCGCCCAGGACCTCTTCGCCTTCGGCCCCGATTCGCTGGCACGGCATCGGGAAATGGCGCTCCACCTTGGGCTCCAGCTATCGGTCCTGGACCTGCCCCGGCTGGCCTGGGACGTGGACCGGCCCGAGGACCTGGTCGCGCCCAGCCATCCCCTGGCTGAAGGCGCCCATCCGGTGGTCGCCTGGGCCCAGGAGGTGGCCACCTTCGATCAGCGGGCGACCCAGCTCGAGGAGCTGCCCGATGGCTGATCCGGAAAGCGACCGGCCCCTGGTGCGGGCGGGTCCGATCAGCGCCTGGGCGGTGGAGGGGCTCCCCGAGGTCGCTGCCGGCGAGGACCTCGGCCGGCTGGCTCTGGAGCCGCTGGGGCGCCGGGGGCTCCTTGCCGGGGACGTGGTGGTGGTGACCCACAAGGTCGTCTCCAAGGCGGAGGGGCGTGTCTTCCCCCTCTCCGCCTTCGAGCCCCGCCCTGCGGCGATGACCCTGGCGGCGGCCCTCGGCCAGGAGCCGGAGATGGTCGAGGCGGTGTTGCGGGAGAGTCGCCGGGTGGTCCGGGCCGAGTCGGGAGTGCTGATCACCGAGACCTGGCACGGCCTGGTCTGTGCCAACGCCGGGGTGGACCGCAGCAACGTCGGCGGCGGGGAGACCATCACCTGCCTACCCGTCGACCCCGACCGTTCGGCTATGCGTCTGCGCTCCCAGTGGCTGGCGATGGCAGGCGGAGGTCCGCTGGCGGTGCTCATCTCGGACACCTTCGGACGACCCTTCCGCGAGGGGGCAGTGAACGTGGCCATCGGGGTCGCCGGGATGCCCGCCCTCAGCGACCACCGCGGTCTCAGGGACGGGCAGGGATACGAGCTCCATGCCTCCACGATCGGATCGGCGGACGAGATCGCCTCCCTGGGGGAGCTCCTGATGGGCAAACTGGACGGCCTGCCGCTGGCGGTCGTCCGCGGCCTCACGTGGAGCGGTCCTGAGGGCGGGTCGGCGCCCCTCCTACGCGACCCCGAGCGAGACATCTTCCGCCGCTAACCCAGCCGGCTTGCTAGGCTCGCCGAATGGCCAATCCCACCGTCCGCGTCCGACTCTTCGCCATGCTCAGAGAGATCGCTGGAACCCCGGCCCTGGAGCTGGAGCTGGAGGGCTCCGACTCGGTTGAGAGCTGCTGGCTCCAGCTCTGCCGGCGGTTCCAGGGGCTGGAGTCGAGCCGGGGCTCGATCCGAGCCGCCCGCAATCTCCAATACGTGGACTGGGACGCCCCAGTGTCCGGGGGCGACGAACTGGCATTCCTGCCGCCCGTGTCGGGCGGGGCGACCCCGGCGGAGCTCCTGGTCGAGGTTCGGGTCGGGTCCGAGCCGATCGACCTGGAGGCGATGACCGCTGCCGTCCAGCGCCGGGGGATAGGGGCGATCGCCACCTTCGTTGGGCTGGTGCGCGACCCCGACCAGGGCCGGGCGGTCCCCGCCCTGAAGTACGAGGCGTACCCGGAGATGGCCGAGCCGGTCCTGGCCGAGATCTGCCGGGAGGCATTGCCGCGCTTCGACGCCACCGAGGCCCGCGTCCAGCACCGCACCGGCCGAGTTGCCGGCGGGGTGGCCTCGGTGGTGGTGGTGGTGGGTGCCGCCCACCGGCACCAGGCGCTGGACTGCTGCGCCTACATCATCGATGAGCTGAAGTCGAGGGCACCCATCTGGAAGTCGGAGGGCTGAGTTCCGGCTCCTGCTAGACTCGGCCGGAGTGGCCAGCACCGAACTGCTCCCCGAGAGGAGTCTTCCCCAGCGTCCGCGTGCTCCCCACGCCGGCCCCATCGCGGGACGGGTCGAGCTGCTCTTGGAGCTGGTCCGCCGCGACGTCAAGTCGCGCTATCGGGGGTCGGTTCTGGGCGTCGCCTGGACCCTGCTCAACCCCCTCATCTTCATGCTGGTCTACTCGCTCGTCTTCGGGAAGTTCCTTCGGGTCCAGTATCCCGGCCACTCGGCGACCGTCTTCATCCTCTCCGGGCTGCTGGCGTGGACCTTCTTCTCACAGGCGCTGATCATGGCCACCAGCAGCATCGTCGCCAACGCGGCCTTGGTGCGCAAGGTGGCCTTCCCATGGGCGATGCTGAGCGTGTCGTCGGTGATAGCGGCGCTGGTCAACTACGTCATCAGCCTGGTGCTCTTGGTCCCTTTCATGCTGCTCTCCCACAAGGGCGTGGGACCCCCCTTGCTGGCGGTGCCGGTGCTGGTGGGGATCACCTTTGCCCTGTCGCTGGGGCTCGGGCTGATGCTGGCCGCCGGCAACGTCTACCTGCGCGACCTCCAATACCTAGTCAACCTGGGGACTTTGATCTGGTTCTACGTGACCCCGATCATCTATCCCTTCAGCTTGGTCCAGTCCAAGTTCTCGGGCCACGGCTTCGAGGGCCAGGCGGCCCAGGCGGTGCTCTATCTCAACCCCATGACCTGGGTGGTGCTCGGATTCCAAGATGTCTTCGTTTTCGATCGCTGGCCCCAGCACTGGCACGGCCTGGGCTACTCCTTGGTGGCTTCTTTGATTTCGATTTGGCTGGGCCTGCGGGTGTTTCGGCGCCTCCGGCGACGTTTCGCTGAGGAGGTCTGATGCCCGACTCGGCGGTGCGGATTGACCATCTGAGCAAGCGCTTCCGCGTCTATCACCAACGCAACACCACCCTCAAGCAGTCGCTCATCGACCGCCGCCGGGGTCGCTTCGAGGAGTTCTGGGCGGTCCGCGATGTGAGCGTGGAAGTGCCCGTGGGGGCGTCGCTGGGAATCATTGGCGAGAACGGCTCGGGCAAGTCGACCCTGCTCAAGTGTGTGGCCGGGATCCTGGTCCAGGACAAAGGTGAGATCGCGGTGATCGGGAGGCTTGCCTCCCTGCTGGAGGTGGGTGCGGGCTTTCATCCCGATTTCACCGGGCGCGAGAACATTTACCTCAACGGAGCCATCCTGGGGCTGCCCCGGCGCTACATCACGTCCATCTTGGACACCATCGTCGAGTTCGCCGAACTGGAGCAGTTCATCGACAACCCGGTGAAGACCTACAGCTCGGGGATGTACACACGGCTCGGTTTCGCGATCGCGGTCAACCTGGACCCGGACATCCTCTTGGTGGATGAGGTGCTGGCCGTGGGCGACGAGGCCTTCCAGCGCCGCTGCATGGAGCGGATCAACGCCATCCGAGCCGAGGGCCGGACTCTGGTCTTCGTCTCCCATGCGTTGGAGTCGGTGCGCTCGGTGTGCGACCGCTGCCTCTGGATGGATCACGGGGTGGCCCGCATGACGGGCGGCGTCGACGCGGTGATCAGCGCCTACCTGACCGAGGTCAACCGAAGGGAGGCGAAGGAATTGGAGGTGACCGACACCGCCGCGATCGACACCAGCCCGGGACGGGCCGGGGTGAGGATAACCTCGATCGAGGTAGCCGGTCCGGATGGCCCGGGCACGGTGCTAAACACGGGCGACCCGCTCACCCTCTCAGTTGGATACGAGGCGCCGGGACCGCTCTCCGGCTGCCGCTTCAGCGTGACCTTCCTGCGCCCTGACGGGGCGCCCATCCTGACCGTCTCGACCGACGACCTCGAAACCGGAGACGGTGCTCTCCCGCGGCGCGGCGACGTCCGGCTGGCGCTGCCCGGGGTGCCATTCCTGGAGGGGGTCTACCGGGTGACCGTGGATCTGACCGAGATCTCCACCGGGCAGCACTTCAAGCGACTGGAGAGGGTGCGGCCCTTCCGGGTCCACAGCGCCGACCGCCACGAGGTCGGCATGGCCCTCCTGGGCCACGAGTGGGAGCTGCCCAAGGTCACTTCAAGGGCAGCGCGCTCCTAGCGACTTCTCCCGGCACCGCCGCGCTCGGACCCGCCCTGGCGAAACCGAGCGCCAGGTGCTCCCTCTCGGTCAGCCGGCCGGGGACGCCGGCGCGAAGGTCAGGTTGTGGTTGGCTAGGTAGTTCCAGACAGCGGCCACCGCGCTGCCCAGCAGCAGCCCCACCAGGTAGTAGAGGTGGAAGCGGGAGACCGCGGTCAGCAGCACGCCCTCGTTGATCCCGAGACCGACCAGGCTGACCGCCTCGAAGGTCAGGAACTGCCGCCGCTGTGGGCCTCCGCGGCGATCCCTCCAAGTGACCAGCGAGTTGAGGGTGTAGGTGACCAGGATCGCCAGCTGGATGGAGAGCGCGGAGGCCAGCCAGAGGTCCAAGTGGACGTGGTGGTACAGGATCACCGTGCCGACGAAGGTGACCACCAGTCCGACCACGCCGACGCTGAGGAAGGTCGGGAAGCGCTTCCAGTGGCGGCGCAGGATCGCCTCGGCCCCGCTTAGTGAGGGCGTGCGGCTTTGCAGGGATGCGTTCACGTCCCGCAGAGAGTAGCAGCGGCCGGAGGCAGTCCTGATCTCAAGGGGGTCGCACCTCGGTGACGACTCCTTCCATCCCGCACTGGGTCGCGCATCAGAGCTGAAACCGAGGCTGGATCTCGCCCACTGGGAGTCCGACCCAGTTGGTCAGTGGGGCGTTGACCAACTGGGCCAACCCGGCTGGGAGCGGCGTCGGGAGGTAGCCGAGCTGCTGCAGCGCCAGGGAGGCGATCTGGGGGAGCCCCATGGCGGCGCCCGACTCCAGTTTGATCGCCAACGCCCAGCTGCCGTCCCGGGCGGCGGCGCCGAAGACGGCGGCCGCGCCCCCCTTGGCAGTCAAGGTGGTCCCGGCGGCGCGCAGCAGGGCGGTGTCGAAGGACGTGGTCCCGCCGACCAGCCAGGGATGGTCGGCCATCGCCGCCTGGCAGCTCCTCACCGCCGGGTCGGAGCTGGCGGCCCTGGCCAGGGCTGCGGCGAAGTCCCAGAGCGACAGCGCGAAGGTGGGCAGACCACAGCCGTCCGTGCCCCGGGGCAGCTGCTCCACGTCCAGGCGCGCGTGCCGGGCCAGTCGGGCCGCGATCTCTGTCTGGAGCGGGTGCGCCGACTCCAGATAGGTCGCCGTCGGCCAACCGCGCTGGACGCAGGTCGCCAGCATCGCCGCGTGCTTGCCGGAGCAGTTGTTATGGAGCGCGGTGGGTGACCCCCCGCTGCGGAGCAGCTCCGCGGCGGCGCGAGGGTCAACTGGAAGGTGGGCGCCGCAGCCCAGAGCGCCATCGTCCAGCCCGGCCGCAGCCAGGATCCGACGCGCCGCCTCGACGTGGCCTGGTTCGCCATGGTGGGACGAGCAGGCGATGGCGATGCTCTCGGGGCCTAGAGAGAGCGCCGCCGCGGTTCCCGACTCGACGAAGCTGGCCCCCTGAAACGGTTTCGCGGCGCTGCGCAGGGTGGTCACCGTCTGCGGCTCGCCCAGCCAGCGAAGAAGCCGGCCCCCGCCGTCCACCACGACCAGGTGACCACGGATCGAGCCTTCGACGATGCCGCCGCGGGTGGCCTCGGCCAGTAGGGCGGCCCTTCCCGAAGGCTCAGTTGGCACGGTCACGCTTCTCCCGGGTGGCCCGGCGCGACGGCCGACGGGGTGGATCCGCGGCCGAGCACGTCGCAGGCTGGTCCCGATTAGTGTACGTAGCCGGCCCCGCCCGCTCCGGGTGGGGCCGGCCGAAGGAGGGCTCGATCTATGCCGCGCTTCCAAGATCAGGTTGCCCTGGTAACAGGGGCAGGGCAGGGGATCGGCGAGGCCACCGTGCGCCGCTTCGCCGCAGAGGGGGCCAAGGTGGTCGTCGCCGACCTCAACTCCGACGCCGCCGCCGCGGTCGCCTCGAGCCTGGGTGTCGACCAGGCGCTGGCCGTCGGCTGCGATGTCCAGGAGGAGGCGAGCGTGGAGGCCATGGTGGCAGCCGCCCTTGAGCGGTTCGGCCAGGTCGACATCCTGGTCAGCAATGCCGGAGTCACCCGGGACAACCTGCTCCACAAGATGACCGTAGAGGAGTGGGATTCGGTTCTGCACGTGCATACCCGAGGCGCCTTCCTCTGCGCCCGGGCGGTCGCCCGCAACATGGTCTCCCGGAAGCGGGGGAAGCTGGTCTTCCTCTCCTCGACCTCGGCGCTGGGCAACCGCGGGCAGGCCAATTACGCGACCGCCAAGGCCGGCCTGCAGGGGTTGACCAGAACCCTGGCCCTTGAACTGGGACCTTTCCAAATCAACGTCAACGCGGTGGCCCCGGGGTTCGTCGACACGGCCATGACCCGGGCGGTGGCGGAGCGGCTCCACCTCCCCCTCGAGGATTTCTGGCGCGAGGCGACCAGCCGCATCCCCCTGGGCCGGCTCGGCCGGCCCGAGGACATCGCTTCCGCGATCTCATTCCTCTGCTCGGAGGACGCCGCCTATGTGACCGGGCAGGTGCTCTACGTCAACGGGGGCCGCTCCAACTAGCGGTTTGGGGGATCAGATCCGGTCTCGCCCTGCTGCCGCCTCACCCCGTCGGGGGAGACACCCAGCTGGGCCGCCGCCGCTCCAGAAAGGCCGCCATCCCCTCCGCCGCCTCGGGGCTGGCGAAGAGGGTCTGGGAGAGCTCGGCCATGGCGGCGAAGGCGGGCTCCCGCTTCAGCTCGGGCACCTCGCGAAGAATCCTCTTGGTGGCGGCCAGGGCGGTGGGGTTGGCCAGCAGCAGCTGGTCTACGACTACCTCGACCGCGGCGTCCAGACCCTGCCCGGGGACTACCTGGGAGATCAGGCCCATGGCCTGGGCCGCGGCCGCGTCGACCGGTTCCCCGGTCAGGAAGAGCCGGGCGGCCGCGGCCCGACCCACCTTGGGCAGCACCACCACGGCGAGAACGGCCGGGGCGACTCCCAGGCGGACCTCGCCGGTGCCGAAGGTGGCGGACTCGCTGGCGATCGCGATGTCGGCGGCGGCGACCAGGCCCACGCCGCCCGCCCGGGCCGCTCCCGCCACCCGGCAGACAATCGGTTTGGGACAGTCGAGCAGCTGTCGGAAGAGGGGAGCCAGGGCGCCCACGCCGGGGGCCGGACGTCCCACGGAAAACCCTCGGGTCTGCTCTCTCAGATCGGCGCCCGAGCAGAATGCCGGCCCCGAATGTCCGAGCACCAGCACCCGGATCTCCGGATCGGCCTCGGCTCCGGCCAGAGCGGAACCCAGCCCGGCCAGGAGCTCGGCGGAGAGCGCGTTCCGATTGCTGGGGGAGTCGAGCTCAATGCGGGCGACCCCTCCCCGGTGCTCCGATCGAACCAGGCTCGCCCTCATCTCAGAATCCTCCCAGCCATCCCGCAACACGGCTGCGCTACCTTATCCCTGCCAGGGTGTTGCGGGGCCCAGGTGTGACAGCCGACTTGGGAATGTTGCCCGAACCGGGCCTGGAGTTCAGTGTGAGGTGCGCGTGAGAATTCGGAGCGGGACCGGGACGGCCGCCCTGCTGGCCCTGGGCGCGCTTCTGGCCAGCTGCGCCGCCGCTCCGAGCGGCGCGCCTGCCAAGGTGGCGAACATCCCCAAGCTCAGTCTCTCGCCGGCCTCGCTCTCCCAGTCCCTGCTGGTGCTGCAGCAGGCCTACGTCGACCTCTACAAGGAGGTCAGCCCCTCGGTGGTCCAGATCTCCACCAAGGCCGACCTGGGCTCGGGGATCATCTTCAACGCCCAGGGCGACATCGTGACCAACAACCATGTCGCCAACGGCTTCAAGGACTTCGTCGTCACCCTGGCCAACGGCAAGCAGTATCCGGGGACCCTGGTCAACGACTTCTCGCCCGACGACTTGGCGGTGATCCACATCGACGCCACTGGCCTCCAGCCGGCCACCTTCGCCAACTCAGCGCAGCTCCAGGTGGGCGACATCGTGATGGCGATCGGCAATCCGCTCGGCTTTCAGAGCAGCGCCACCGACGGCATCATCAGCGCCCTCGGGCGCACCGTCAGCGAGCCCCCGCCCAGCAGCGTCACCCTCCCCGACGTGATCCAGACCTCGGCCCCGATCAACCCCGGCAACAGCGGCGGTGCCCTGGTTGACCTCGAGGGCCAGGTGGTCGGGATCCCCACTCTGGCGGCTCTTGACCAGCAGCTGGGGGGATCTCAGGCGGCTGGGATCGGGTTCGCCATCCCCAGTAGCCTGGTGGCCAGCATTGCCACCCAGATCGTCAAGTACGGCAAAGTCCAGAACTCGGGGAGGTCCTGCATCGGGGTCGAGGTCGAGCAGGTCACCGGCGCCAATGGCCAGGACGACGGAGTGCTGGTCACCACGATCACCCGCTCGGCCGTCACCCAATCCGGGCTCAAGGCCCAGGATGTCATCACCGCCCTTGACGGCCAGCCCACCCTGGCGGTCCAGGACCTGACCGACGCCCTTGCCAACCTCAACCCGGGCAAGACGGTGACCCTCTCGGTCACCCACCCCGACGGCAGCAAGGGAACCGTGTCGGTCACCCTGGGAGAGCTCACCGCCACGAGCTGTGCCTGAGGCACCGCTGCCCTTCGCCGTGCGAGAGTTCCTGGGGCAGCCCCATCCGGCGGCCCTGGCGACTCTGGGTCGCGACGGTGCCCCCCAGGCGACCGCGGTCTGGTTCCTCCTGGAGGGGGAGGTGCTGCTGGTCAACACCGCCCGGGGGCGGTCCAAGGCTAGAAATCTCGACCGCGATCCCAGGGTGGCGCTGGCCGTATTCGATGCCCAGGAACCCTCCCGCTCGGTCCAGGTTCGGGGCCGGGTTCAGGGCCGCCGCGAGGGGGCGGCCGCCGCCGCCGACCTCCAGCGCCTGAGCCGGCATTACACCGGCCACGACTTCCCCGCGGCCGAGGACCGGATCAGCTACCTGATCACCCCCGAGTCCTGGTCCAGCTACGGTTTGATTGAAGGGGACTGAGAGCGAGCCGGCCGGTTCCCTCTAAGATGGACGACCGGGGGAGGGCAGCGCAAGGGAAGGAGTTCGGCACATGGCCCAACCGGCTGACGACCCAGCAAGCGAGGTGGACCGCGACCAGCAGCTGGCCTGGATCCGGACCCCATATCACGCCCCCGTCTTCGACGCCACGGGAGGCGAGTTCGCGACCACCGAATCGCTCCTCGGCGACGAGGCGTCGGACATCTTCCACGGCCTGGCGGTGAAGCTTCACGGAGGAGGCAGGGTCGCCGAGATCGCCGCTGCCCAGATCGACAAGATCACCCAAGGTGGCGTCCACACCAGCGTGGCGGCGGACCAGGTGGAGGCCCTGCCCGACTATCAGGAAGAGCACTGGTTCCACCTCGGCTGGGGCGGGCTCTTCCGGAAGCGTCCCGAGTGGGAGGACGGGTGACCGGGAGCGCTCCTCGCCCAGCTCGGCTCGGGCACGAGGTCCTGCTCCGACGGTGAGCTGGTTGCTCCGGCCCTGGCGGCTGGCGGTCCTTCTGGTGCTGGTCCTGCTGGTGGGACTCGGGGTATCAATCGGGCTGCTGGCCCGGCACAGCTCCCCTCCCCAGGGCAGGCTCTTGGTCCTGCTCACCGTTGACTCGCCCTTGCCCGCGCACCCCGCCTCCCTGCAAGCGGCGGCGGTCGGGCTGCGGCTGCTGCCGACGGCCAGCGGCAGCTCCTGGGTCAAAGTCGCAGTCCGGCCCACCTCGGTGACGCTCCCGGGCCCCTGGGCGGCGCCCAGCACGGACACCTTGTTCCTGGAGTCGGTTCCGGTCGGGAGCTATCGGGCGGCCGAGCTGGAGCTGCAGACCAGCTCCGGGCAGAGCCTGGACAATCCCCAAAACCTGGTCCTGAAGGTCGCCCAGACGGGACTGACGCCGCTTTTGTTCACCTTTAAATCGCTCCCGGCCAGCACTTCGGGCGGAGCCTCCCGGGTCAACCAGGTGAGCGCCTACGGCGGCAATGACCAGGTCAACTTCGGCTTGGAGGTGGCCCAGGGGAAGGTGATGAGTCTGCCCAACCTGCCCTTGGAGAACCAGTCGGGCCAGGCGGTCTCGCTCAGCAGCTACCGGGGCAAGGTGGTGATCCTGGCCTCTTTTCTGACCGAGTGCCAGGAGACCTGCCCGTTGGTGGCGGCGGCCCTGCTCCAGCTGCAGCGGCAGCTCGACCAGGAGCACCTTCAGGGCGAGGTGCAGATCGTGGAGGTGAGCCAGGACCCCCGGGATGACACGCCGGCCATCCTGACTCAGTACCGGCGGCGCTTCTCCCTGCCCTGGCCGCTCCTGACCGGGACCGCTACCAATGTCGGCCAGTTCTGGACCGGCCTCAAGGTCCCCCCGATCCAGCAGGTCGCCTGGACCGGACCGGCTCCCACCGACGTCTTCACCGGCCAGGTGGAGCCCTACAACCTGGTCCACGCCTCGGTGGTGGACGTGGTCGACCAGGAGGGTTACATCGTCTCCCAGTTCGAGTCCCAGCCGACGATCACGGCCTCGGCCATCCCAGCGACCATCTACCGGTACCTCGACGCCCAGGGGCGCCAGCAACAGCGGGCGGGCGGCTCCTGGACCGCCCAGTCGCTGCTCGCCGACGTCACCCCTTTGCTGCAGCAGACGGGGAGCTACACCACTCTGCCCCAGTCAGGCGGGGTGGTGACGGTGGGAGCTCCCGCGCCCGACTTCTCCCTGGCCAGCTCGGCCGGAGGCTACGTCGCCCTGAGCGCCCAGCTTGGCCACCCCGTGCTGATTGACTTCTGGGCGACCTGGTGCACCAACTGCAAGGCTGACATGAGGCTGGTGGCGGCCACCGCCGCCCACTACCGAGCCCAGGGGCTGCACTTGCTCCTGGTCGACTTCCAGGAGTCGCGCACCACCGCGGTGAAATTCCTGAAGGGATTGGGAATCGACCTGCCCACCCTGCTCGACCGCAACGGCCAGGTGGCCCAGCGTTACGGGGTTCCGGGTCTCCCGGTGGCGGTCTTCATCGACAGCAAGGGAGAGGTGACCGGCATTCAGCTGGGCCAGCTCAGCCAGGCCGAGGTCAACGCCGACATGCCCGCGGCGCTGGCCAGCTGAACTGGTTTTGCTAGCATGGGCGAGGTGGGAAGGATGAGCCCGAGGCGGCTCGCTCGGCGCGCCGGCGCCGGTCGCCGATGTAGGTGTGCGCCCGCTGGGCTAGCGCGCTAGCCGAATCCGCCCCCAGCGGGCGATCGGTCTCATCGAGGCGGCTCCGAGCGCGGGGAGCCCTGCCGTCGGCCTTCAGTCCAGAGTGAATTCGACATGGGTCGTCAGATACCCAGTCAAGGGAGAAGAACGTGAGCGAGTACGCCAATCCGCAGTCGCTGGTCACCACCGAGTGGCTGGCCGACCACCTGCAGGACGCCGATTTGAGGATTCTCGACGTCGACGAGGACACCGAAGCCTACGGCCGGGGGCACATTCCGGGCGCGGTCGGAGTCCACTGGCGCAATGACCTCCAGGCCCAGCTGGAGCGGGATTTCGTCGGCCCCGAGGCCTTCGCCAGGCTGCTCGACAGCTATGGGATCACCCCCTCCACCCGGGTGATCCTCTACGGGGGCAACAAGAACTGGTTCGCCGCCTACGCCTACTGGTACTTCAAGTACTACGGCCACGAGTCGGTCCAGCTGCTCAACGGGGGCCGCAAGAAGTGGGAGCTGGAGGGTCGGCCACTGGTCACCGATGCGCCCGCCCCGGCTGCCAGCAGCGGCTACCCGGTTCCCCAGGGCAACGACGCGATCCGAGCCTACCGTGACCAGGTGGCCCGGGACATCGTCGGCAAGACCGGCAAGGGACTGGTCGACGTGCGCTCGCCCGAGGAGTACCGCGGCGAGGCCCTGGCCCCCGCTCACCTGCCCAGCGAGGGTGCCCAGCGGGGTGGCCACATCCCGGGCGCCCGCAACATCCCCTGGAGCAAGGCGGTCGACCCTGAGCAGGAGACCTTTCTCAGCGCCGACCAGCTGAGCCAGCTCTACCAGGGGGAGGGGATCACCCCCGACCAGGAGGTGGTCGCCTACTGCCGGATCGGGGAGCGCTCGGCGCACACCTGGTTCGTGCTCCGCGAGCTGCTCGGCTACCCCAACGTGCGCAACTACGACGGCTCCTGGACGGAGTGGGGCAGCCTGGTTCGGGCGCCAATCGAAAAGTGACCCCCGGGCCGGGGGGCGAGGCGCCCCTCGGCCGCCGGCGGAGAGCGCCGCTCCCCGCCGGCGCGGTAAGTTCCCCTCTTATGAATGGGGAAATGGCCCGGCCCGCCCCGGCTCAAAGCGGAGACCGGCGGTGACCGTCGAACCGCAGGGGGAGCTCAGGCGCCCATCCTCCCAGGCATTCCCCACCGAAGAGAGCCAGGCCCCCGGGGCGGCCTCCTACCGGATCGTCCGCACTCTGCGGCTCCGCAACGAGAACCTGCCCGGGGTCCTGGGCGAGGTGGCGACCGCGATCGGGTCGGCGGGGGGCAACCTGGGCGACATTCGCACCGTGCAGCGGGGCTCCCGGCACGTGGTCCGGGACATCGACGTGAGCACCACCGACCTGCACATGCTGGAGGTGGTCCTGGACCAGATCCGGATCCTCTCCCACACCACCCTGCTGGACGTTCGCGACGAGGTCCTCCGGGTCCACCTGGGAGGCAAGCTCCGGGTGGTCCCCAAGTACCCGGTGCACTCAGTCGCTGACCTGAGAAGGGTCTACACCCCGGGGGTGGCCGAGGTCTGCCGCCTGATCGCCGCCGACCCGGGGGTTGCCGATCGCTACACGGGGATCAACAACTCGGTGGCCGTGGTCACCGATGGGACCGCCATCTTGGGGCTGGGCAACATCGGGGCCGTCGCCGGGATGCCGGTGATCGAGGGCAAGTGCGCCCTGATGGCCCAGATGGTAGGGATCGACGCCTACCCCCTGCTGGTCCGGCCCGGCTCCCCGGCGGCGATCGTCGAGGCGATCGCCCAGATCAGCCCCACCTACGGCGCGATCCAGCTCGAGGATATCGCCGCGCCCCACTGCTTCGAGATCGCGCCGGCGCTGCAGGACCGGCTCGACATCCCGGTGATGCACGACGACCAGCACGGCACCGCGACCGTGGTGCTGGCGGCCCTGCTCCGGGCGGCCAGCCTGACCGGTCTCAACCTGAGCAGCCTCTCGGCGGGGGTGATCGGGCTGGGGGCGGCCGGCTCCGCGATCGCCCAGCTGCTGATGCGCTACCAGGGTCGCCCGGTCCTGGGGGCGGGCCGGACGCCTGACTCGGTGGAGCGGCTCCGGGCTGCCGGGGGCGAGGCGGTGGAGATGGAGGAGCTGCTGGCCAAGGCCGACGTCGTGATCGCCACCACCGCCCAGCCCGGGCTGATCCGGCCCGAGCAGGTCCGCCCGGGGCAGATCATCTTCGCCCTCTCCAACCCGCTCCCGGAGATCGAGCCGGAGCGGGCGATGGACGCCGGCGCCATCCTGGCCGTGGACGGGAGCGTGGTCAACAACCTGCTCGGCTTCCCCGGCCTCTACCGAGGCGCCCTGGACACCAAGGCGCGCCGTTTCACGACCGAGATGTACCTGGCGGCGGCGGAGGCGATCGCCCGGCTGGCCCAGGACGACGAGGTGGTCCCCGATTCGCTCGACCCCCGGGTCCACCTGAGCGTGGCCCGCGCGGTCGCCAGAGCGGCGGTCCGATCTGGGGTCGCCCGGGTGGAACCGCTGCCCGACTACTACGACGAGGTCGACCGGCCGGAGGGCTGAGGCACGGGGGTCCGTACGATGACCAAGTGGAGATCGAGGCCCTCGGCGAGGCGGAGCTCGGGGCGATCAGGCCGCTCCTGGTCGACCTGCTCCATGGCGACCAGGAGCAGGATGCCCGGTCTCGGCTCACCCGGGAGCAGCTGGAGGGCTGGCTGCCGACCACACGGGCCGGGTTCGTGGGCGAGAACCACATATTCGCCGCCCGGGAGCAAGGACGGGTCCTGGGCTTCTGCTGGTGCTTGCTCTTCGACCCCGGCACGGGACTGGAAGGGGAGGTCGCCGAGCTCTACGTGGCCCCGGAGGCCCGTGGCCTGGGGGTCGCTTCCCGGCTGGTCCAAGAGGCGGTCGGGCTCTTCGCCAGGCATCGGGTCACCTTCGCCTGCGTCTGGACCAGGGAGGGCAATCAGGCCGCCGTCCGTGCCTACCGCAAGGCCGGGTTCGGGGAGACCGACCAGCTGGTGCTGACCTGGTATCCGGGGTCGTGATCGAGCCCGCTGAGGCCGGGGCCCACCCCCCCCCGGAGGCACCCCCGTCCCCACCCGCTCCGGTCGCGCTCCGGCTCGGGGCGGTGGCGGTGGTGGCCGCCCTGGTGGGGGTCCTGGTCGGTGGCGGGGCCGCCTACTTCTTGGTCCGGCACTTCGAGAACAGCTCGCCGGCCCAGGTGGTGATTCACAACGTCACCTCCCCCGGCGGGGGAACGTCCGCCTCGCTGCCGACCCTGGAGCGCCAGCTGAGCCCGTCTCTGGTGGAGGTGATCCGGGAGCAGGCTGCGGGCGCGGCGATCACCAGCCAGGACGTCGCCAGCGGATTCGTGGCCACCGCCTCGGGGCTGATCGTCACCAGCGAGGGGGCCGTCGCCGGCGCCACCGGGGTCGAGGTGGCGCTGGCCTCGGGTCAGCTGCTGGCGGCGACGATCGCGGCCGCCGACCCTGACACCGGGGTGGTGGTGCTGCAGGTGAGCAGCACCTCGCTGCCGCCCCCCTTGACCTTCTCCACCGCCCCGCCGGCGTCCGGAGACGTGGCCATCGCGGTCTCGCTTCCGGTCGGAACCGGACCTAGCCTGGACGTGGGGACGGTCAGTGCCGTTGGCCTCACCGTGACCGTGCCCGACCAGGCCTCGGCCAGCGGCCAGGCGGTCGTCGACGGCGTGCTCCGGACCGACACCCCGCAGCCGCTGGGCAGCAGTGGGGGACCGCTGGTGGACTCAGCCGGCGAGGTGATTGGAGTGCTCACCGGCGATCGCATGCAGCCGCTCGATCAGGGAGCCAGCGCCGCCGCTTCCGGCTTCGCTCTGGACGGCTCGGCCGCCAACCAGCTGGTCTCGAGCCTCAATTCGACCGGCGCCGGGCCGCGCCCGATCGGCCTGGTCGGGAGGTGGCTGGACCCCGCCTCGGCCGCCGCCCTCGACTTCCCCGCCGGGGTTCAGGTCCTCGCCGTCGACCCGGGATCGGTCGCCGCCCAGGCGGGACTCCAGGCCGGCGACGTGGTCACCGCGGTCAACGGCGTCGCGGCCTGGGGCGCGCGGGTGACCGCCTTCCCGAGCCTGGCCGACTACCTTCAGTCGCTCGGGATCGGGGCCCAGGTGGCGCTTACCGTCTACCGGAGCGGGGTCAGCCGCCAGCTTTCGCTTACGCTTCCCTCGCCCTGATCCAAGAGGGCGTGCGGGAAGTAGGCAGCTTTTACGAGTTGAGGTAGCCGTTGGAGATCACCTGGCTGGGCGCGAGCGCCCTTCTGCTCAAGGGTCGGGAGACCAAAGTCCTGCTCGACCCCGCCTACCACAAGGGGGATGCCCTGGCCAGCGGGGCGGCCGAGATCGTGGTCAGCGCCGCCGCCACTGAGAACCTCCTGAGACCGGACAAGGGCCCCCAGCTGGTCGCCCGGGAGGGGGAGTACGAGCTTCGCGGGGTGGCTGTCCGGGGGGTGGCGACCGCGGCAGGGACGCTCTTCGTGACCGAGGTGGACGAGGTCGCCGTCTGCGACCTGGGGGACTTCCCCGGCCCCCTCGACGTCGAGGCGCTGGACGCTATCGGGACCATCGACGTGCTGGCCGTCTCCCTCCAGGAGGGTTCCCCGGCGCGAGCGGTCGAGGTGGCCGCGCTGGTCTCCCAGCTGCAGCCGTCAGTGCTGGTGCCCGTGGGCTACCGCGCCAGCGGGGACGAATCACCGGGCGAACTCGGGGAGTTCGCCAAGGAGATGGGCCTGACCCAGATCACGGCCCAGGCCAAGCTCACCCTGGCGGGCTCGCCGGGGGCCAGCGACGACACCCGGGTGGTCGTCCTGGAGGCGCGCCGCTGACCCTCGCGTGTTAGGATCCGGCTACATGGGTGATGCTTCCCCGTGTGCCGGCCGGAACGGCCCTTGACGAAGTTCGTCTTCGTCACCGGGGGGGTGGTCTCCGGGATCGGCAAGGGGATCACCGCCGCCTCCTTGGGCACCGTGCTCAAGGCCCGCGGGCTGACCGTCTCCCTGCAGAAGCTTGATCCCTACATCAACCTCGACCCGGGCACCATGTCCCCCTACCAGCACGGCGAGGTGTTCGTCACCGACGACGGGGCCGAGTCCGACCTGGACCTGGGGCACTACGAGCGCTTCGTCGACACCAACCTGACCAAGGCCAGCAGCGTCACCACCGGGAAGGTGTACAGCGAGGTGATCGCCAAGGAGCGCCGGGGCGACTTCCTAGGCGCCACCGTGCAGGTAATCCCCCACATCACCAACGAGATCAAAGACCGGGTCGCCCGGGTGGCGGCGGAGTCGGAGGCGGAGGTGGTCATCGTCGAGGTGGGGGGCACCGTCGGCGACATCGAGTCGTTGCCCTTCCTGGAGGCGATCCGGCAGCTGAAGAACGACATCGGTCGGCGCAACACCTTCTACGTACACGTGACCCTGGTGCCCTTCGTGGATGCCAGCGAGGAGTTCAAGAGCAAGCCCACCCAGCACAGCGTCCAGACCCTGCGCGGGATCGGGATCCAACCTGACGCCATCGTCTGCCGCTCCAAGGAGCCGATCGGGGCTGGGGTTCGCGACAAGATCGCCCTCTTCGCCGATGTCGAGCCCCGAGCAGTGATCAGCGTCCCCGACGCCCCAACCATCTACCAGGTCCCGCTCCTCTTGGAGTCGAGCGGGCTCGGCGCCTACCTGACCGAGCAGCTCGGGATCGAGGCGCCTGCGGCCGACCTGAGGGCCTGGAGCCAGCTGGTGGAGAGGATCCTCGGAGCCGAGGAGAAGGTGGTAGTGGGAGTGGCCGGGAAGTACGTCGCCCTCCCCGACGCCTACATCAGCGTCACCGAGTCGCTGCGCCACGCCGCCGTGGCTCACGGGGTCGGCCTGGAGATCCGCTGGATCAACACCGAGGCGCTGATTCCGGGCGACACCACCGTCTTCGAGGGGTTGGATGGGCTGGTCATCCCCGGGGGGTTCGGCCACCGCGGGGTGGAGGGCAAGATCGCCGCCTCTCGCTACGCCCGCCACCACCGGGTTCCCTTCCTCGGGCTCTGCCTGGGGATGCAGTGCGCCTGCATCGACGTGGCCCGAGAGGCGCTCGGCACCGACGACGTGAACAGCACCGAGTTCAACGCCTTCACCGAGCATCCGGTGATCGACCTGCTCCCCGAGCAGCGCGATGTCGCCGACAAGGGCGGCACCATGCGTCTCGGCCTTTACCCCTGCAAGCTGGAACCGGGGACCAAGGCGGCTCACGCCTACGGTGAGGCGGTCGTCTATGAGCGCCACCGCCACCGCTTCGAGTTCAACAATCGCTACCGGGAGACGCTCGAACAGGCTGGAGTTGTCTTCAGCGGTACCTCCCCGACCGGCCGGTTGGTGGAGATCATGGAACTGAAGGGCCATCCCTTCTTCGTGGGCAGCCAGTTCCACCCCGAGTTCCGCTCCCGGCCCCATCGGCCTCACCCACTTTTCTACGGCTTCATGGCCGCCTGTCTGGAGCGGGCGGGACTGGCGATCGAGCCGGAGTTGCCCCAGGACCCAGCGGTGGCCGCGGTCTGAGCTTCGTCGCGGCCCAGTTTCCCTTTTCGATCAGTGGTCTGTGAAGGGATCCCGGACCCGGATGCCGTCGAACTTGCGCAGGTCTCGGTCCTGGGTCCAGATCGAGGACACGCCGCTGGCGCGCATCAGCGCCACCAGATGGGCGTCCGAGACCAGGTTCCCGGTGGCTGACACCTCCCTCAATGCGGCAGCCGCGATAGTCCAGAAGTCTTCGCCCTCCGAGGGCACCCGAACGTGGGGGCGGTGCAGCAGATCGTCGACATTGGCGGCGGCTATCGCCAGCGAGAGGGGTCGGGCGAAGATCGCCGGATGGGTCACCAGGCGCAGATAGCCGATCAGGACTGGCCAGAACAGGTACCCGAGCTCCGGTCCCGCGGCGAACTGCTCGACCAGCCCTTGGGCCTGCCGGTGCAGCGGGCTGGCCTGATCGGAAGCGTAGACGAGGATGTTGGCGTCGAGGGTGGCGCTCAGGATCCCTCGAGTGCTCGGCGGAGCGCTTCCTTGTCTTCCAGGTCAATCCGCGGCCCGAGATCCTGAGTCTGCCACCGGAGCGGTCGAGTTGAGGGGGTCGGGTGGTCAGCGAGCGCCTGCGCCAAAAGCTCCGACACGAGTTCCCCGAGCGACTTGTCCTGTCCGCGACGGCGGCGCTTCAGCTCGTCGAGCACGTCGGTCGCGATGTCCAATGTGGTCCCTGCCATGCATCAGATGCTACGGGTATCGGCGTCAGATGTTGAAGCAACCGAACGAGCGGGTCCGAAGTCAGAGCGCCGCTCATGACCCGCATGCTCCTCTCGGTCGCTGGAGTACCGGGCGCCAGCGGGGCAGCCCGGCGCCGAGCCGAGGCTGCTTTGGGGGCGGCATATGATCGCCGGATGAGTGGTGCTCGTTTGCAAAGGCGGCGCGGCTTCTCTCCCCGCCATGTTCGCTCCCTAGGCAGTCCACCAGCGCTGCTTACCGAGTATCGGCCGGCGGCTGGGCCGACGCTGGCCCCGGGCGATTCCAAACTCGTCAGTCCCGTCCACCTTCCTCGGAGGGGTGGTCGCTGTTTGTCCCGCCTAGTTCACTCTCCCGGTTTCCGCCGGTTCGACCCCTTTAGCCTCGCCAGCAGGATCCGCCGCACCGGGCGCGCCTCCAACTGGCTGGCGGGGGCGGGCACCGGGGGATGGGACTGGGTGGGGGGCAACCACCTTGTCCCCCGCGCCGCGGTCGCGACAGCGCCCCGCTCCCTCCCCAGGGTGACCGCCACATCCGCGGTATGACGCAGCGTTTGCGGCCGCTCGTCAGTGACGACTCGGGAGAGATGCGGCCCGTGACTTCGGGATGGCAGGCGCTCGGCCAGAGCGGCAGGCGGGCGCAGCCAATCGACTCCTGGATCCCTCTCCCGGAGCGGTCCACGTTGATGCACCTGCCAGAGCGCCAGGCGCTGGGCCGGCGCCGGGGCGGCGGCCCGATCGAGGTGATCCCGGAGGGAGGCCTGGCGGTGGCGGCGGTGCTCCCGGTCGGGTACCTACGGCTCCTCTTTCCCGCCTACCTCTCGGTGGGTCGCGCCCAGCCGCCGACCCTACCGCTGTACGGGTACGCGGCGGTCGCCGAACGGGACGGCGAGGTGGTGGTGGCGGCGTCCAAGAGTGATGACTTCTCGCCCTGGATGGGGTCCCGTCCCGGGTCCGCCCAGCTAGCCTTGGCGGTCGAGCGCGCCCAGCGCCAGCTGGCCCGCAGCCGAGTGATCGCCCAGCTTTCAGTCTGTGCCTTGCAGCACAACTGCCTGACCGCTCAGAACACCTTCCTGCGCCGATTCGAAGGGGCGCTGCCCACCTCCTCGGCCTGCAATGCCGACTGCCTGGGCTGCATCTCGCTGCAGACCGACTCGGGGGCGCCCACGCCGCAGCCGCGGATACCCCGAGCGCCCACCGCGGAGGACCTGATCGAGGTGGGCAGCTATCACCTGGAGGGCGCCCGCGAGGGGGGTGACCCCGGTATGGTCAGTTTCGGCCAGGGCTGCGAGGGAGAGCCGCTCCTACGGGAGCGGGCGCTCCACCCGGTGGCCCAGGAGCTGAGGCGGCGCTTTCCCTCCTCGACGGTGCATATCAACACCAACGGCAGCCGGCCGGCGGCGCTCCGGCGGCTGATCCAGGCCGGCGTGAACAGCTGCCGGATCAGCGTCTTCAGCTTCCGCCAGGAGCTGTTTGCCGCCTATTACCGCCCCCGCGGCTACTCCATCGCCGAGGTTCTCGAGTGCGCCCGGGTGGCCCGGCGGGAGGGAGCGCAGCTGACCGTCAACCTGCTCACTTTTCCAGGGGTTTCGGATACCGAGGAAGAGTTGTCATTGACCCTGCGCACCCTGCGTGAACTGGACGTGGAGCAGCTCCAGCTGCGCAGCCTGAACGCGGACCCGCTCTGGTTGATGAGTCGCCTGCCCCGGATGGCGGAGGGGATTGGGTTGGAGCGTCTGGTCGAGGCGGTGCGGCGGGAAGCTCCGAATCTGCGGCTGGGCAACTTCACCCGTCCCCTGGCCCGGGGCGTCGGCGCCATGGGGGCGACCGGCCGGTCATGACTCCTCATGAACGCTGGGGGCAGATGGCCAGCTGCTCCCGGGCGTGAGGCGTGCCTCCTTCTCACGCTAGCCGAGGACATTAGCGGAACTGAGCTCGAGGCCCCGGACCACGACTGCGCGGCTGCGGACGGACGGTGAGACCGGGCCGACTCGTGGGAAGGGTTTCGCGGAGGGGACCGAGCGGAACCTGGGCAGAACGGTGGCCCGGCATATGATCTGGGAATGAATTCAGCTTCCGAGGGTGGGGACGGATTCGGCTGGATCGGATCTTCGCCCCCGGTGACCCCGGCGGAGCGGCCTCCGGAGGCGGTTCCGGCCGTGCTAGCCGAGGAACGCCCGCAAGGGTTGGTACCCGGGTCTTGGGGCGCCGACCCGCACCCTGGACTGACCGGGACTCCGAATCAGGGCCGCCGGCGGGGAATCGTCGGCACCATCGTGGCGGGCGCCTACGCCGTCCTCAAGCTGGGCGCGTTCAAGGGGACGCTGATCACCATGCTGATCAGCGTCGTCGCCTACTCCATCTTCTTCGGCCCCGTCTTCGCGATCGGATTCGTGCTCCTCCTCCTGGTCCACGAGATGGGCCACTACCTGATGGCGAAGCGGCTCGGCCAATCCGTCTCGGCCCCGGTGTTCGTTCCCTTTCTGGGCGCTTTGATCAATATGCGCCGGCCGCCCGCCTCGGTACAGCAGGAGGCGACCATGGCTCTGGCCGGCCCCACCGTTGGCACCGCCGCCGCCTGGCTCTGCCTGCTGGTCGGGGCGAGCGAGCACTCCGAGTTCTTCGCGGCGCTGGGCTACCTGGGCTGCCTGCTCAACCTCTTCAATCTGATCCCGGCCACGCCCCTGGACGGGGGTCGGGTCACCGCCGCCATCTCCAAGTGGGCCAACCTTGTCGGGCTGGGGATCCTCATCCTCTACGCGCTCTGGGCCTTCTCCTCGGGGACGGCGGTCAGCCCGGTGATTGCGATCATCGTTCTCTTCGCCATCTTCGGCACCATCTCCCGCTTCCGACAGGCCAGGCGCACGCCCGAGTACCTGGCGGTGCCACTGCGCCTGCGCTGGGCGTTTCTGGGCGGCTATCTCGCGATCGTCCTGATCGCCGCGCTGGGGGTGGTCGAAGGCTATCCCTACCTGCACTACATGCAGTCGTTGCAGCTCCACCTGCCGTTTGGCCTTTGACCCTGGCTGGTAGACTCGAGAGGCAACCATGAAAGCGATCCACCCCGAGTACTTCCACGACACCGCGGTCACCTGTTCCTGTGGGAACGCCTTCACGACCGGGTCCACCCAGAAGGCGCTCCACACTGAGATCTGCAGCGTCTGCCATCCCTTCTTCACCGGCGAACAGCGGATCGTGGATACCGGCGGCCAGGTGGAGCGATTCCGCCGCCGCGCTCAGCTCGCCCAGCCCCAGTAGCTGGCCTCCGGGCCGGCCCCGTTCGGACCTGGGCGAACCGCCACCCCAGCCGGGATTCGCGTGCCAGTTCGTCCCCATTACTCCATTCGATATGTTGACGGCGTGGTGGGAGGGCTGCGGGTGAGGAATGGCGCCGGGCGTCGAGGCGCGGTGGATGGTGCCCCCTGGGGGCTCCGATGATGCTTGCCCCTGGACTTGAGGCCAGGCTCGAGGCGGCTCGAGCCAGGTCGGAGGCGATCGCTGCCCGGCTGCAGGACCCAGAGGTCAGCCGAGACCCCCAACAGCTGGAGCGACTTGGCAAGGAGCAGGCCGAACTCAGGCCCGTGGTCGAGGCGCTGGCCTCGCTGCGACGCTCCCAAGCGGCCGAGTCGGAGGCGCGCAAGCTGGCGCTCGCCGAGCCCGATCTGGAGATGCGGTCATACTTGGAATCCGAGGGCCGTCGAGAGGCGGAGCGGGCCGCCGAGGATCTCGCCGCCCTCAAGTTGCTGCTGCTGCCCAGGGATCCCGACGACGACCGGGACGCCGTGGTCGAGATCCGCTCCGGGACCGGAGGGGACGAGGCGGCGCTCTTCGCCGCCGACCTGCTGCGCATGTACGTCCGCTTCGCCGAGCGGCGCCGCTGGCGGATCGAGCTGCTCGACAGCTCCGCCACCGAAGGGGGAGGCTTCAAGGAGGTGACCTTCGAGGTACACGGCAAAGGAGCCTACGGGACGTTGAAGTTCGAGAGCGGGGTGCACCGGGTGCAGCGTGTTCCCAAGACCGAGTCGCAGGGCCGGATCCACACCTCGGCGGCCAGCGTGGTGGTGCTGCCCGAAGTGGACGACCTGGAGGTCGAGATCAACGATGAGGAGATTCGCGTCGACGTCTTTCGCTCCACCGGTCCCGGCGGCCAGAGTGTCAACACCACCGACTCGGCGGTGCGGATTACCCACCTGCCGACCGGGCTGGTGGTGACCTGCCAGGACGAGAAGTCGCAGCACAAGAACCGGGCCAAGGCCCTGCGGGTGCTCCGCTCCCGGCTCTACGACCTGAAGCAAGGCGAGCGCGAGGCCGAACTCAAGGAGACCCGGCGAAGCATGGTCGGACATGGCGACCGCAGTGAGAAGGTTCGCACCTACAACTTCGCCGAGGCCAGGGTGACGGACCATCGCATCGACCTCAAGGTCTACCAGCTGGCCCGGGTCATGGAGGGGGAGCTCGAGCTCTTGACGAGCCCCCTGCAGGCGGCGGAGCAGGCCCGCCGGCTGGCTGGGGAGGAGAGCTGACCCACCGCCTCCAGCTTCTGCTTTTGGAGATGGCGGGGACGCCCGGGAGTGACATCAGCGCCCTGGCCGCGCCGCTCCCCCCGAGTTCTTCGCGTCGGTGCTCGACCAGGACCTGACCGAGTCCGACCTGGTCGCGGCCGCGAGACTCCTGGCAGTCTCTCTCTGCCCCTGGCGGTGCGGAGAGCGCGAGGTCGCGGTCCTAGGCCGGGTCCCCGGGGGGCGTTGAGGTGGGAAGAGCTGCCTCCGACGGAGGGCGGCGACCCCGGCCGCCGCGGCGCCGGCGCCGGCTCGAGCGCGTGGGGGCTGCCCCTTCCGGGGCGGGAGGGGAGTCGGCCGGAGTGGTCGGGGCGGGCGAACTCCGCACCTCAGCCGTCGGGCGCCGCTGACCGGCTCGGGGAAGGATCCGGGGAGGCGGTGGCGTGCCCACCTCGGCGAGATCCCCAAGGGTGCGCCATCCAAACTCATCCTGTCCGAGACGGACCAGCCGGACGAAGCAGTCGGCGGTGGCCTCAGCGTCGGCGAGAGCGTAGTGAGGGTTGCGGTGCGTGACTTCGAGCCGCTCGCAGAGGCGCTCCAGGCCGATCGTGTCCTTGAGCTGGAACAAGAAGCCCGCGATTCGGGAGGTGTCCAGGTGATGGTTGTCGAGGGGCCGGCCCAGGGCCCGTGAGACCAGCCGGGTGTCGAAGCCGTCGGCGGAGTGCTCAATCAGGACCGTGCCCGACGAGAGCTCGGCGAATGCGGAGGCGACCTGGTGCAGCGCGGGCGCGCCCCCCAGCATCGAGCTGTTGATCCCGTGCACGCGGCGGGCGTAGGGGTTGATGTGGTCGGCGGTGTGGACCAGGCTCTCCAGCGAGACCCGGGGCTCCGGGGACAGGAGGTCGCCGTAGCCCAAGCGGAAGCGAACCGCGCCCAGTTCGACCATTCGGTGCGGGAAGTGGCCCGTCGTCTCGCAGTCCAGGGCCACAAAGCTGAGATCGGAGAGCGGCGTCGTCAGGGGTGGTCTGCCGTCGACCTCGACCGGGAAGCTGGTCGCCAACGCGGGGGGGTTGTGGAAGGGGGCGGTTTCAGGCGAGGCCGGACCGAGTCGGGGGATCAGATGCTGACCCGGGCCGCTCATCCCCCGCTGCCGGCCCCGGGTCGATCGGGGCGCGAAGCTGGGGGCCGGGGACGGCCGGTCTCGAGGGGCTTCGGCAAGTGGGCGGTCCACCGTCCCATCCTATCCAAGTGCCGGAAGCGGCATCCGACCGACCGGACTCAGATCGGGGTGGCCGGGCCTCGCCGATATACTCGGCGTCAGTTTGCCCTTTCTCGCCACCGGGCTTAGCCACCATCTGGCGCCCCTACCGGTTCGCGAGCGGCTCCACTTGGACGAAGCTCAGATCGTGGAGGCGCTGCGAGCGCTGGTTGGACATGCCGGCCTGACCGGAGCCGTGTGCCTCAGCACCTGCAACCGGACCGAGTTCTACGTCACGACCAGGGACGATCGCCAAAGCGAGCAGGCGACCGCCCGCTTCTTCCACTACATCTCTCCGGGACCCGCCTACTCCGAGCTGATATACAGCCACCCTGGCACGACCGGGTTGCAGCACGCGTTCCGGGTCGCCAGCGGTCTCGACAGCGTGGTCCTGGGCGAGGCCCAGGTGCTCGCCCAGTTCAAAAGAGCCCACCGGCTGGCGCAGCAGGCGGGGACGATTGACGCGGAGCTGGACCTGGTGATGCGCCGGGCAGTGGAGACCGCCAAACGGGTTCGGACCTCGACCGGGATCTCCCGCCAGGCGGTCGGCTATGGCCAGGCGGCGACGGCGGTCGCCCGGGAGCGCCTGGGTGAGCTGCGCGGTCTGGGAGTCGCGATCGTCGGCGCCGGTAGTGTCGGGAGTGCCACCGCCCGGCTGCTCAAGCGGGCCGGGGCAGGACCGATCTTTGTCGCCCGTCGGGGTCAGAAGGCGCAGGCTTTGGCCCAGGCCCTGGGAGCCGAGCTGGTCGACCTGGAGCAGCTGCCCACGGTGGCCCGGCCGCTCCGGCTGATCGTGTCGAGCACCAGCAGCGAGGAGCGGGTCATCAGCCGGCGGCTGATCGGCGCGATCCGAAGGGCGCAGGGTCCGGACACCGAGCTCTTGGTCCTCGACCTGGCCGTGCCGCGAGACGTCGAGCCGGACTCAGCTGGGGCGGCGGGGGTTACCCTCTTGGATCTGGACCAGCTGGGCGAGGTGATCAGGCAGAACCTGGACCAGAGAGAGCGTCACCGCCCGGCCGCCGAGCAGGTGGTCGAGGACGCGGTCGGAGAGCTCGAGCTGGAGCTGGGCCGGCGGGCGGCGGTGCCTCTGATCACCGCCCTGGTGGACCGCGCCGAGCTGGTCCGGCAGGGGGAGCTGGCCCGCACCCTATCCCGGATGAGGCCGCTCAGCGAGGAGGAGCGGGCCCACCTGGAACGGCTCACCCAGGCGATCGCCGCCAAGCTGCTGCACCATCCGATCGCCTTTTTGCGGCAGCACGCCGACGACCCGGAGCGGCGCCAGCTGGTGGAGGAGGCCTTCGGGCTGGAGGGAGCGGGGGACGATTGATCGCGCTCGCCACCAGGGGGAGCGCCCTCGCCCGGGCCCAGACCGGACTGGCGATGGCCGCTCTGCGGGCTCGATTCCCGGAGCTGGAGTTCACCGAGGTCGTGCTCGACTCGGACGGTGACCTGAGCCCGGCCGAGTTGGCACCCGACCTGCCCGGCCAGGGCTGGTTCACCTCCCGGCTGGAGCGGGCGCTCAGCACGGGTCAGGTGGAGGGGGCGATCCACAGCGCCAAGGACCTCCCCACCGATCTCTCGCCCGAACTGATGATCGCGGGGTTCCTGCCCCGGGCCGACCCCCGGGACGCGCTGGTATCGGCCGGAGACTTGGCTCTGGCCGACCTTGCCCCAGGCGCCCGGGTGGGGACCTCGTCTCCTCGTCGCTCCGCCCAGCTGCTGGCGCTCCGTCCAGACCTGGAGGTGGTGGCCATCCGCGGCAACGTCGACACCCGGGTCCGCAAGGTCCGGGCCCGAGAAGTCGACGGCTGCGTGGTCGCCCTGGCCGGCCTGCTTCGGATTGGCCGCGAGTCGGATGGGCAGCCCCTCGACCCTGGGCACGAGTGCACCCCGGCACCCGCCCAGGGGGCGATCGCGATCCAGGCGCGGGTGGGCTCCGAGTTCGCCGAGATGGCCCGCGCCGTCGACGATCCGGTCACCCGCAGCTGCGTCGAGGCGGAGAGGAGCGTCCTGACCGAGATGGGGGGTGGATGCCGACTTCCCCTGGGCGCCCTGGCGGAGCCGGTCGGGGCCGAGGCGATTCGGCTGACCGTCGCCTGGGTCGGAGAGCCAGGGGGGCCGGTGCGGCGGATCACAGAGCTCAGCTCCAGAGGAGAGCTTGCCCAGCTGGCGATCAAGGTCGCGGGAGAGCTGCGCTGACCAGCGCCGGCCTGGCCCGGCGCCGGATCCTGGTCACCCGGGCCAACCACCAGGCAGAGGAGCTGGTGGAGCTGCTGCGGGCGCGAGGGGCCGAGGCGATCTCGGTTCCGGTGATGGAGCTGGAGCTCCTGCTCACCGACGCTGAGCTCGAGAAACTGGGAGAGCGGATTGTTGCCGGGGCCTGGGACGACCTCGTGTTCACCAGTGCCAACGCGGTCCGGCTGGCGCTCCCCGCGCGGGGACTCGGCAATCAGGCGGCCCGCATCTTCGCCATCGGGCCGGGCACGGCCGCCGCGGTGGCACGGCGCGGATGGGAGGTGGAACCGCTCCCCTTGAGCTTCGTCGCCGAGTCCCTGGCCGAGAGCCTGCTCCAGGCTGGCATGTCGGGTCGCCGGGTTCTGCTACCCCGAGCGGCCGGCGCTCGCCCAGTCCTCCCAGACGCTCTGGCCCGGGCCGGGGCCGAGCTTCACCGGGTCGACCTCTACCGGATGGTGCCCGACCACAGCTCGCGCCCGGCTCTGGAAAGCGCCCTGGCCGACCCCCAGCTGGACTGCATCCTGTTCGCCAGCGGGAGCTCGGTCCGCTGCTTCCAGGCTCTCTGCCAGGGGCGCGCAGTGGCCGCCTCGGTCCTTGTCGCCTGCATCGGGCCGATCACTGCCGATGCGGCGGAGGAGGCCGGCCTGCATCCCCAGCTGGTCGCCGATGAGCACTCTCTGACGGGACTGCTGCGGGCGCTCGAGATGCGCCTCGGGCCGGTGCCGGAGAATGGGCCCCGTCATGAGCTTTCCTGAGGAGCGGCCCCGCCGTCTGCGCCGGACTCCCTTGCTCCGGGGCCTTATCCGGGAATCCGCCCTGACCCCCAGCAGCCTGATCCTGCCGCTCTTCGTCAGTGGCGCGATCTCAGAGCGCCGCGAGGTGGCGACCATGCCCGGGGTATTCCAGGAGACGGTCGACTCGGTGGTCGCGGTCGCCGAGGAGGCGGTCGCGCTGGGAATCCCGGGGATCATCCTCTTCGGGATCCCGGACCGCAAGGACGCCCGGGGATCCTCCGCCTGGGACGACCAGGGGATCGTCCAGGTCGCCCTGCGGCGGGTCCGCCAGGCGGTCGGGGAGGGGTTGCTGCTCATCGCCGACGACTGCCTGGACGAGTTCACCGACCATGGGCACTGCGGGGTCTTGACCGCCTCGGGCGAGGTCGACAACGACGCCACCATCGAGCTCTACGCTGAAATCGCCGTGAGCCAGGCCGCCGCCGGGGCGGACATCATCGCCCCCTCGGGAATGATGGACGGCCAGGTGGGAGCGATCCGGTCCGCTCTCGACCAGGCCGGGCACGGCGAGACCGCCATCCTCGCCTACGCCGCCAAGTACGCCTCAGCCTTCTACGGTCCCTTCCGGGAGGCGGCTGAATGCTCGCCCCAGTTCGGCGACCGCCGCGGCTACCAGATGGACCCGGCCAATCGCCGCGAGGCGATGCGGGAGATCGAGCTGGATGTCATGGAGGGGGCCGACCTGATCATGGTCAAGCCCGCCCTCGCCTATCTCGACGTGGTGCTCGACGCCCGCCAGCGCTGCGACCAGCCACTCGGGGTGTTCAGCGTCAGCGGCGAGTACGCGATGCTCAAAGCCGGGGCGGCGGCGGGCGGATTGGAGCTCCGCGACTCCGTCCTGGAGACCCACCTGGCGATGCGCCGAGCGGGGGCCGACTTCATCCTCACCTACTTTGCCCGCGAGATCTGCCGCTGGTTGGAGGAGCAGGCGTGAACTGGTCTCGCCTCGCCCGGCCGACGGGTGCACTTCTCGCTTCGGTGCTGGTCCTGGCCGTGGTCGGGCTCGGCGCCTACTTCATCAATGTGGCCGCCACCAGGAGGGCTTCCCCAGTGACCAGCGCAGACTGCGCGGGCGCCAACTTCAGCGCCCCGCTCGGCCCGATCGACCCGCCGTCGTCGGTGCACCACTACTCCCGCGAGCCGGCCTTCACCATCGACTCGGAGCGGCTCTACCAGGCGACGATTAGCGGTCCGTACGGCGACATCGTGATCTGCCTGGTTCCGGGCTGGGCGCCCCAGACCGTCAACAGCTTCGTGACCCTGATTCGGAACCGTTACTTCGACGGCCTCCGCTGGGGCCGCGACCCATCCACCGCACCGGGCGGACCGGTCATCCAGGGGGGCAGCCCGAACAACAACCTGACCGGTGGACCCGGGTACCAGTTCAAGGACGAGAAGGTGGTCAGCCCGCTTTACCACAAGGGGGCCTACCTGCCCGGAGCCGTGGCCATGGCCAACTCGGGGCCTAACACCAACGGCAGCCAGTTCTTCATCACCCTCTCGTCGTTCACCCTGCCCGCCAGCTACAACCTGTTCGGCGAGGTGATTTCGGGCCTGGACGTGCCCGCCAAGGTGAAACGGGGGGACGTGATGGAGGTAACCGTCCGGGAGCAGCTGCCCTGACCGGGGGAGCCACCTTCTCCCTGTCCCGCTCCGAGAAGGCGATGGCCCGAGCCCTGCGCTCTCTGCCCGGCGGGGTGAACAGTCCGGTGCGCTCGTTTCGCGGGGTGGGGGGAACCCCTCCCTTCTTCGCACACGCCCAGGCCCAGTACCTCTTCGACATCGACGAAAACCGCTATCTGGACATGGTGCTCGCCTACGGGCCTTTGATCCTGGGCCACCTCCATCCCAAGGTGGTCGCCGCCCTGAGCCGCCAGCTCCAGCTGGGAGAGGCTTTCGGGGGCCCCACCGAGGCCGAGGTCGAGCTGGCCGAGGAGATCGGCCGCAGGATGCCCAGCCTGGAGATGGTGCGGCTCGTCAACAGTGGCACCGAGGCCGCCATGAGCGCGATCCGCCTGGCCCGGGGCGCCACCGGGCGTGACCTCCTGGTCAAGTTCGCCGGCTGCTACCACGGCCACAGCGATTCCCTGCTGGCGGCGGCCGGCTCCGGGTTGGCCACCCTCTCGATCCCGGGGTCGCCGGGGGTGCCCCAGGGCACGGTCGCTGACACCCTGGTGCTTCCCTTCAACGACGAGGCCGCCCT
>Ga0307374_10002190_pt1 | contig 35130 bp, 33 predicted proteins | sample OX3MG_FD_202532 | JGI IMG/M metagenome (GOLD analysis project Ga0307374, IMG submission 202532) | Soil microbial communities from Risofladan, Vaasa, Finland - OX-3 | ecosystem: Environmental > Terrestrial > Soil > Coastal area > Acid sulfate soil | place: Finland: Risofladan, Vaasa | collected... | reverse complement strand
CCCGGCCAACGCCTGGAACCAGACCCTCGCCCCCGCCTTGAACCTGGCCCATGGCTTCGCAACGGGCAAAGGTGAGCCCCTGGCCTTCCCCGAATGGGGGCTCGCCATCCGCGGCGACGGTCACGGATTGGGCGACGACCCCTCCTACATAGCCAACATGTTGGCCTTCATGCACACCCCGGCCAACGACGTGACCTATGAGAGCTACTTCAACTTCGATGTCCCGGGCCAGGTCGACGCCATCACCGACGGGAACTTCCCCAACAGCTTGGCCGCGTTCAGCGCAGACCTGGGCTCGTCCGCAGCAGTGAGGACCGTACCGGTCCCAACCCCAGTCCCGGTCCCGGCGCCGGCGCCGGCGCCAGCGGCAGTGGTGATCCCTCCACCGGCCCCTACGCCCACAGCACCCGTAGGAACGACAATCCCCGTACCTTCGACCGGCAAGCCTGGAGCGGTTACCTCACTGACTGCTCGTGTCACGGGGAACAGCGTGGCGCTCAACTGGGTCAACCCGGCGGGAACGACGGGCAACCGCATCTACATCAACGGAGTCCTCAGGACGAATCTGGCCACAGCGGTTAGCTCGACCACCGACACCAACGCCCCAAGTGGATGGCACACCTACAACGTGACCGCCGACAACGGCTCGGGTGAAGGTACCCCGAGCAACTCGGTGACCGTCTTCATCCAAGTGGCCGCGGAAACGACGGTGCCGACATCGACCACGCCGAAAGCGGGTGGCTCCGGTGTTCCCACCGGTCTCAGCGCCAGCGTTCGGGGGACAACGGTCACCCTGACCTGGACGAATCCCAGTGGCACCCACAGCAACCACATCTACCTCAACGGCATCCTGCGCACGACCCTCGCCGCAGCCGCCACGTCCTACACCGACACCAACCCCCCAGCCGGGTGGCACACCTACAACGTCACGGCAAACAACGCGACGAACGAGGGTCCCATCAGTAACTCGGTGACCGTGTACATCCCCTAAATCGGTGCAGCTCGGGCTCAGCCACGGAGTGGCCAAGGCCCTTCAGGAGTCGCTGGAGCACGATCAAGAAGACCACAGGGTAGAGCAGGCAACAGCGGTGGCCACGTGCCACCGCTGTTTGTCGTTCGCCCTCGCGCCAATACTTGAGAAATGGCCACGGCAACTGAATTCCACGACGTCCAGGCAGCGATCGCCCGAAGAACGGCGGACATCGTCGGGGCGCTCTTGGACCTCGACGAAGAGGGTCTCACCGACCGGAGTGAACTTCCCGCTTGGAGTCGCCTGACGATCGCCTGCCACCTTCGCTACGGAGCTGAGGCCTCGCGCAGGATGACCGGCGCAACGTTGTCGGGCCGGTCAACCGCGTACTACCCGGAAGGCCGAGCCCGGCAGCGACCGGGTACCCTCCTGCCGGATGACGGTGAGGGATCACGCGACGTGGTCAACTCCTTGGCGTTGCACAGCCGGATGCTCGCCCAGGTGTGGTCCGCAGTCGATGCCGCGGACTGGAGTCGCGAGATCAACGAACCGGCGGACAACCCCGATCTCGGCCCCGTCACGCTCACCCACCTCGCGCTGCTCCGGCTGACCGAGGTGGAAGTGCATGGATCTGACCTTGGGGTGAATTTGGATGATTGGAGCGCACCATTCGTCACCATGACGCTTCCGATGCGTTTCGAGAGGCTCCACAGGCGGACACTGGACCATCGCGATGCAAGCCTTGAAGGCTCCTGGCTGCTCGTGGCCTCGGACGGCCCGACCTACCGGGTCAGCGTGGTCAACGGTGCCGTCGAATCCACCCCGGCGGTTTCGCACGGTCCCGCGCGAGCGGTCCTCGAAGCAACGAGTAGGGATCTTCTCGCCTTGTTGCTCGGCCGGCCATTCCGACAAGCCCCACGCATTACGGGCGATCTCCCATTCGGCGAAGCCTTCTCCGCGGTCTTCCCGGGGCCGTAACGCCGCCCCGCCGCACGAGTGGCGCACCATCCGGCGCCAAACGGGGACCCGGTCGTGGGCCATGATGGTTCAATGACCCGATCCAGCCCTGCCGGCCTCATTCTCACGCCTGGCAGCAGCGCACGACGGGATCATCCTGGGCTGCTCGCGGTGGACCATGTGGTCACCGACGCGGGCATAGCGGTCGAGCGCATCGAGTTCCCAAGCCAGGCTGCGGGCAAACGCCGACCCGATCCACCCGAAGTGTGCATCCAGACAATCCGCGCCGCCTCGGTCGCCCTGGCCGCGCGACTCAACGTGGCGCCCGGGCGGCTCGCGCTCGGCGGTCGTTCCATGGGAGGACGGATGTGCTCAATGGCCGTCGCCGAGGGGCTTGACGCCGCAGCCCTCGTCTTGATCAGCTATCCGCTCCATCCTCCCGGACGGCCCGATCGGCTCCGAACCGCCCACTTCCCCCAATTGCATCTGCCCTGCCTCTTCGTTTCCGGTAGGCGGGATGCGTTCGCCACCCCCGCCGAGCTGGAGAACGAGACAGCAGCCATCCCGGGTCCGGTCACACTCATGTTCGTCGACGGCGACCATTCGTTACGGAAGCGAGAATCAGAAGTCGCCGACATTGTCGGGCCTTGGCTTACCGCTCTGGGCTGACCCCGCAACTCGTTGTGACTACCGAGGCTGCTCCAGTGTGGAATTGTCCGGAATCAGGTCTGGATCCATTGCACCCAACGCGAATTCTGCGGTAGCGCCGCCATCGACGACGATGGTTTGGCCGCTGACATAGCTCGCGAGTTCCGACGAGAGAAACACGACGACCTTGGCGATCTCGTCCGGTTCTCCCATGCGACCGAGTGGGGCACGACTGCGGAGCGGCAAGCCGTCTGGTGACCGCCCTCCCAGTCGGTCGACCACACGGGGCGTGGCAACTGCTCCCGGTGCGACGTTGTTGACGCGAATGCCAGCGGGCGCAAACTCAATGGCCAGAGACCGGGTAAGTGACATCAGGCCTGCTTTGGCCGCTCCGTACGGGGCGTGAAAGGGTGCGCCCGCGAGGCCACTCACCGACGAGATCGAGACCAGACTCCCACCGAGGCCTTGCGCGACGAGATAGCGACCGGCCGCCCGGCCAAGGTTGAAGAATTGGCGGAGGACGGCGTCGAGGCTGTACTCCCAGTCATCGTCCGAGAGATCGACCGCCCGGCCGTAGCGGATCTCCCCGATCACGTCGACCACCACGTCGAGACGTCCGAATTCCTTGCTCACCTCGGAGACCACCATCTCGGCGTCCGACGTCCGCCGAAGATCACTTTCGAATCCGGCTGCTCGACCCCCGCGTGAGACAATCTCCGCCACCAGCGCCGCGGCTCGAGGCCCGTCAAGGTCAACACACGCGACGATCGCCCCCGCCTCAGCCAATCCCAACGCGCATGACCGACCCAAGCCCGGTCCCGACCCAGCTACAAGGGCTACTTTTCCGCCCAACCCCAACTCCAACAATCGACCCACCCCCCCGTCGTCATGGATCAACTCAACCTATCGCCGCGGGGAAAGCGTCTGCATTCCCGAAATTTCGCAATTCGAGAGTCGACCAGCCACACCGTCACGAGTGTGGTCCCGCGTCATCCCATGGGCACAACACCTCGGCGTTGCCAATGACCCGACCAAATGACAATCTACCCAGATGACACTTGTGCTGGTTCACGGAGGCGGTTTTTCCGGGTCGTGTTGGGACGAACTGGAACCGTTGCTCACAGGAACGGTCATCGCAGTCGATCTCCCGGGACGAGGCCGAACGCCGAAGGACTTGGGTTCAGTGACGATCTCAGATTTCGTCGGGTCCGTGACCAGCGAGATCGTTGCGCGTGACCTGACCGATGTCACTCTGGTAGGTCATTCGATGGCAGGTGTGACGTTGCCCGGCGTGGCCGAGCGCATCCCAGATCGGATCTCTCACCTCGTCTTCGTCTCATGCGCAGTTCCGCCCGACGGGACGCCCCTCGCAGACGTCCTCGGGGATCTGAGCCCTGCCGTCCAAGAAGTTGCAGCAAGGATCGGAGATGACGTCGTCGACAGCCAAGGTGCCCTCCATGCAGACCTTGCACGCGCCATGTTCTGCAACGACATGGACGAACCTACGGCAGAGTCCACTCTGGCGCGCCGGGTCCCCGAAACGCTGAACGTTCTTTCAGAGCCCACAGATCTCACCGGGCTCCGGCATCCCATCCCTCGGACCTATGTGAGATTGACGCGTGACGCGAGCATCACTCTCGATGCGCAGAACATGATGATCGCCAACCTCGGTGAAGTGGGCGTCGTCGACCTGGACGCCGGACACATGGCAATGATCAGCGACCCGCAGGGGTTGGCTGCCATTCTGAACGGGTTCTGAACCACCCGCATGATCTGACCATGGGCGGCCGCGTGGCACTCGACCGGCCCATGAGGTGACGACGAGGCTTTCCCCGGAGCCTCGCTCCTTGGCGCTCGAGAAGATGCCGTCGTGACCGAGAGTTCGCAGCGTGGGGGCCGAGATTCGGATCTGATGGTTTTGGGTATTTCGGCCCTAATGCGCAGCCATGATCGGATGTTTGATGGTCATAGGGCGGCCAGGCCCTGGCGGCCTCGAGATGACCGCCCGAGTATGGGCGACAGGAGATCACATCCCGATGAGCGACATGGGTGATGCAGTCCAGAACGTGGAGCTGCACGACGCGGAGGCCGACGAGTTCACCGACACATGGACCACCCGATGGGTCGTGAGGGCCTTGCGTCGGGTTTCCCTGTTTCTCTTGATAGCAGGGTTGGCCGAGGCCATCGTGTGGTACGGGAATGTCCGCCTCTTCGGGTCATCGGGAGGCACACTGACGGATGCCTTTGTTGCCACATTCGGAGGGGCACTCCTGGTGGCAGTTGTGATGACAGTGCGCGGGTACGTCCTCGATCTGCTGATGTATTTCAACCACTGCACGCGCATCACATTGGCGTCACGGACCGCTGACGTCTGACGCCGCGCTCGCGAGGCTGGGGCGGGCACGTTCGGCGGCCCGTGCACCACGAGCCGGGCGCGATCAGATCATCAAACCCCCGTTGTTGACGTGAAGCGTCTGGCCGGTTATCGCTCCACTGTCGGGCAGCGATAAGAACCAGATCGCATGGGCGAGCTCTTCCGCGCGAAGAGGTCGACCCATCGGGTTGGCGATAGGCGAATTCGTGGCCGTATTTTTCATCTCCTCATCGGTGGGGAACAACGCGCGCGTCATGGGCGTGTCGACAAAACCCGGTGCCACCACATTCGCGGTCACGCCATGGGGTGCTCCTTCGCCAGCCGTTGCCTTCGTCAATGCCACCACGCCGGCCTTGGATGCCCCATAGGCGGCATGTGCAGCAGCCACCCGAAAACCCGAGCCCGATGACACATTGACGATCCGGCCAAACCCCCGCTCGCACATCCCCCCCAAGACCTGCCGGATGAGATTGAACGAACCTGTGAGATTTGTCCCCACCACGTCGTTCCACAGGGCAAGGTCGTGTCCGATGATCGATGCGGACGTGGAAATACCCGCCGAGTTGACGAGGATGTCCGGGGCGCCGACCCTCTCGATCAAGTCCTTCGCCGCACGATCCACCGAGGCCGCATCTCTCACGTCCACCGTCATGAAGATCCATTTGTCGTCGCCGGACGCATCATCCGTCGGTGCAGGTAGGTGGATGTCCAGACCCGCGACGGCCGCTCCACTCGCGGCCAGGCGCTCCATGACCGCCCGCCCGATGCCACCGGCCGCGCCGGTGATCCAAGCGGTGCGGCCTTCAAGCAGTACATCAACGCTCCCTACCATCGCACCCCCAGACAGTCCGGGCCCTCCCCTGTGAAGTGGGCCCTCGGAACCCACGACTATAGGCCCGACGGTGCTTCGCACATATGGGGTTCCCTACCCGTGGCCGTCGACCTGCTGGCCGACCTCTGCGATCGGGTGGCGACATGTCACCAATGGCGTGGTGCTCCCATCGGGGACGTACCGATGGCCATGCGGAGCGTGAGCCTTCGGCGTCTCAGAGTTTCGGATCAGTGAAGCAAAGTGATGGCGAGAGACCGCCCCACACGAAGGACAACGATACGACCAGGGTCGTAAAAGTCAGCGAATGAAGTGGATGGTGGAAAAGGTGTCGTGGCCGGGATGGTCGCACGTGTGCCCGTCCCAACAGTGACCCTGCGCATCCCGTGGCCTGTCCTCAACAAGAGCGCAAGGTGACGCGAGCTCATCGGCGGCAAGGGACTCCTTGACATCGCTCTGATATTCGGTAATCACCATCTCTCTGTTCCTTTCATCTGAGCAGTTGGCGTACGTCAAGAATACATCCATGTGATTTCGGAATGGAGGATCCTCACGACCGGCCACGTCGCAACACCATGCAGTGACGTGGGCATGGCGTTCGACAGGACTATTTTGCTGCTCGCGGGCCAGGTAGTGTCCCTAAATGCCGGACGTGAGCCCCGATCCACAGGGTGACGATGGGTACGGGGAATCAACACCAGGCTCCCAGATCCCTCGTAGCAAGCCCGTCGGCGTTCGCGGCCGAGTCATTCGCGCCCAACGGGCCATCCGGGGCCTGTGAACCGGGCACCACGAAGGCGCTGGTACTGGCGCTTCTTGCTCGTCCTCGGTATCGCGCTGGCGATTGACTTCCTGGTGGACGACAAGTTGATCTTCGCGGCGATCGCGCTGATCTGGATCGTTGCATGCTTCTTCACCTTGTGGAGACTGGGAAGATCCCAATCCATTCCTTGAGGGTTCTCGAACGCCGCGCCCATCGGGAACCCTCTGCACACGCCCACGCGAAGGGCCAGGAATATTTCGACGCGGTGCGCTATACCGTCGATCAGAGCGAACAGCGGGAGGGGTGTTATGGCAGGCGAGATGTTTTCGGTCGAAGGGCGGGTGGCGATCGTCACGGGTAGCGGGACCGGCATTGGCCGGGCCACCGCCATGGTGCTCGCGCAGCACGGCGCTGACCTCGTCCTCGCGGGTCGGCGTGCGGAATTGCTCGAACGTACCGCCGTGAGCATCAGGGATCTCGGTCGTCGTGCCCTCGTCGTGCCTACCGACGTCACCGACTCCGACGCATGTGAGCGCCTCGTCGACGCGACGATGGAGGAGTACGGGCACGTCGACGTCCTGGTCAACAATGCGGGTGGCAGCATCAACAAGGCACCGGAGGAGTGGACGGTCGCCGAATGGCATCAGATCGTCGACCAGAATCTCGCCAGCGTGTGGTTCATGTCCCGCCTCGTCGCAGCACCAATGTTGGAACAGGGACGAGGAGCGATTGTCAATATCTCTTCGGGCGCGAGCTTCCTCGCTTTGCCGATGGTCGCGCCCTACGGCGCAGCCAAGGCAGGCATCAACAGCCTGACGCGGTCGCTCGCCGCCGCATGGACCGGCAGCGGCGTCCGTGTAAACGCCGTCGCGTGTGGTGCGATCAAAACCGAGGGATACAACAAATCGACGAAACAAGCACAGCGGTCTGACGAGGTCGTACTCGGACCCGGTAACGCCATCGGACGAATAGGTCAGCCCAAAGAGATCGCATACCCGGTGCTGTTCTTTGCGTCAGATGCGTCGAGCTACTGTTCCGGCCAGACCCTTTGGGTCAACGGCGGTGTGAAAGCGCCCCCTACGAGTTAGTTCACGGCACCGTGACCACGGAATGGAGTCAGGTTCGGTACGCCCAGACGGCAAGCATCGGGTCGCCCGGGTGATGGATTGGCGTGCGTCGTTCGCGGTGCGGTTCGCCAAAGCCAGGGGTGAAATGGAAGTATCGACAGACGATGTCGCAGCGTTCCTCGTCGCCCGCAAAGAGCCAACCGCGTATGGCTTTTGTCGGAAAGCAGCGGTTCGAGAACGTGCAGACCAAGGGTCCTCCGGGTCGTAGGACTCGGGCCACCTCTGCGAACACCTCCATGGGGCGGGTGAGGTAGTCGACCGAGACACAGCACACCACAGCGTCGAACGATGCGTCGTCGAAAGGAAGTAGGGGATCAGCGTTGAGATCGTGAACGATGGTGGCCGTGGCGTCGCTGTTTGCGTGGAGCTCCTCGGCGCTCATCCCCAGTACGGTGAGGTGCGCCGGCGGGGTTCGGAAGTGCGATACCCAAGAACCCATCAGATCGAGCACTTCACCCCCGATCTCGAGGGTTTCGTAGAGGGCCCCCACCGCAGCAATGGCGTCATCGTCGATGTGGGTGACGAGGCGAGGCCACGAGTAGAACGTCGCATCGGCCGACTCGTCGGATCGCTCGAAGAATCCGAGCGGGAATCGGTCGCTGTCCATCCCACCAGTTTGCCGCGGGGTCGGCACCCAGACTGCTGTGGGCGGTCACCCCATCGCTCGGCGAGGTGGCCCTTGCCTCCCGCCGGACCACTTCCCGCTTCGACCGAACCAGTCCGAATCAAGATACGGCCTGCAGAGCCCGGACGAACCGAGCGGCCGCCGGCCCTCCCGGGTCGACGATACCCAAATAGTCTTTGAGCTGGGGATTGCCCCGCTGGGCACCCAACGGGTTGTCGTGGCCGCCGGCGGCGCGAGGCGGAGCGGAGGTTCACGTCAACGGCTTCTTTGGCGATCGGCACCGCCTGAACCCACCGTGGCGGCTTGTTCGAGCAAGCTGGTTCGATATCCTCTGGCCACACCCGAGCTACCTGCAGGTGAGTCCGACGGCAGTTACACCCAACGAGAGAGGAAGGCTACGCAATGATTCGTCTTAGTGTTTTCTATCCATCGACCGAAGGCGCAAGCTTCGACCACGACTATTACCGGAATAAGCATGTGCCGCTCGCAGTGAAGACGTGGGGTCTCGACGGAGCGGAGATCGACAAGGGCATCGACGGGCCATACGTGGCCGCTGTGCACTTCAAGTTCGATTCGCCCGAGGCCCTGGCCGCGGCGATGGGTGGGCCGAACACCGGAGAGATCCTGGCGGACGTCGCGAACTACACGACCATCGCACCAGTGCTCCAAACGAGCGAAATTGTGGACTGAGAAGGGTCGCCCGCCGGACCCCAATTGGCGGGCCGGTGTTGGACGTCTTGACATCCGCGCCTGAAAGTCAGCGCTCGCCCGCCCACGCCGCCATGTTGTCCAGCGGGCTGCCGGCGTCGCTCGGCGTCTCAGCCCCAAACTCCCGGTAGAGGCAGCCAACGTTGACAACCACTCGCTCATCCTCACTCCAACCGGAATAAGGGCCAAGATCGATGTCGCGGGCCGCATCGGCGGCACTCATGCCGGTGTCGAAGCGCCGTCGGGCCTCAACGGTCAAATACTCGAAATAGCCCTTTAGGTCAGCCACGGCGGCCGGTCCAGCGACCGGCCCATGACCAGGAACGACGAGCACCGGATCCAGGGCCAGTATCCGATCGCACGCCGCGATCCAGTTGGACACCGGGCCTGCCCACACGATCGGGTGGCCGCCGTGGAAGAGGATGTCCCCGGTAAAAATCACCCTTTCGTCGGGGAGGTGCACAACGACGTCACCCGCGGTGTGTGCCGGCCCGACCTCGATCAGGCTTACTCGTCGGTCGCCGACAGTCAGGTCGAGCCCGTCAGAGAAAGTTCGGTTCGGTAGCGCGACATCAATGCCCTCGAAATCGAACGACCCGAAAATTCGCATCAAGAATGCCCCGGTCTCTCCCATGTCGGGGGCGGACTTCATCAACTGAGCGAAACCAGCGGGCGAAAGCTCGAGCATCTCTGCTGCGGCGCTGGCGGAAGCGACGATCTCGGCTCCCTCTACGAGCGAGTTGCCGTACCAGTGGTCACCGTTGGCGTGAGTATTGACCAATGTATTGATTTTCTTCGCCGCCGGTGTGGTCCGGCGCATGGTGGCGAGCATGTCTGCGGTCAGCTTCAGATCGAACAGAGTGTCTACCAGCAGCGACCGGTCGCCGTCGGTAATCAACCCGGCGTTGGACCACCCCCACCCACCATCGGGTTGAAGGTAGGCCCATATTCCGCTGGCCACTTCGTGCATCCCCTTCCGGTATTTCATCGCGCGTACCGTAGCCGTTTGTACGTGAACTGCGCCGACGTGGTCCCATTTTCTTTGCCCGTTGTCGCTTCCGCTTCCGCTTCGAATGACTCGGTCATCCCCAACCGGTCCGAGGCTGGCGTCCAGCGATCTCCCGCCGTTCGGCCCTATTCGGCCTCGCTACGGTGAGCCCAAGATGGTATCGATGGCAACCGTATTGGCATATGCAGGAGGAGGATTAGTGGCGCTGTGGGGTCTCGCCCACGTGATTCCGACTCGCCGGGTCCTTGCGAGCTTCGATCCGATCTCTTCGGACAACCGGAGAGTGATGCTCTAGGAATGGTTGGCCGAGGCACTCACAATGTGGGGCCTGGCGACAATCGTCGTCGCGTGACTGTCGTGGCCGGTGCCCGTGCCGATGCCACCGCGTGGGTCTACCGCGCCACTGCCTTCTTGTTGGTGTCCTTGGCGGGTCTGACCGCTCTCACTGGCGCCCGCACACACGTCATCTGGTTCAAGATCTGCCCGGTGCTATTGACGGCATCTGCGGGCTTGCTGGTTGCGGCCAGCTTGTTATAGCCGTCGAAGGCGTGTTCTAACCGGATCGCATGATGGAGCCCCACTCGCCGACAACGGGTCAGGATCACCGTCCGCTTCCTGGATGGGCCAGCGCAGGACGTCTAGTCTCGGGGATGGACCAAAGGAGAAGCTCATGGATGACGGACACCCTGTCTCGTATGAGGCGCTACCCGTAGGGGCGGCCGTGCTCAGTGCAACAGGTACCCAATTCGGCACGGTTGAGCATGTATTGCAGATCCCCGAACTCGACCTATTTGACGGAATCGTCGTCAAGACGAAGCATGGACGCCGATTTGTTGGTCGTGATCAGGTGACCGACATGACGACAACCTTGGTCCGGTGCGCTTTGACTGACGAGGAAGCAGCGAATCTACCCGCGCCAAAAGGTGCCCTCGTCCTTCATCCCGACACTGCTCACGACGAAGGGCCGTCGCTCACAGCTCGATTCGGTCGTCTTTTCAATCGAGAGCACTGGAAGGAACTCGAGTAGTCGGCATTTCGGGAATCGCTTCGGATCCGCAAGTCACCCGACGCTCAATACGGCACTACGAGCAGAACGGCCAGAAAGCCGATGGCCGATCCCACGATGCCGATCAGTCGCAGCCGATGTTGTCTGGTCATGCCTGTTCTGGAGCCTCTTCATCTTGCGCAGTGCCCGGAGCAAGGAACTGACGATGTCGCTCGATCGCCGCAAGCGTTCGTTCCGTGACACTGAATCCCGGCTCCTGTTCTTCCAGGAACGCCGTCGCACGCCGCACGGCCTCCAGCTCGATCTGATCGATCTCCTCGGGTAGCCGGAACTGCCATCGGCTGACCTGCTCATTGATTGCGGACTTGCCTGGATCGTCAAACAGGAGGCCACTGGCGGCGAATACCCGACAGTCATAGCTGCGACAGGTCCGAGGTCGTTGCTCATAGATCGAACACTTACCTGCGACGAGCATCGGACAGTGGCCGTGTTCGTCGTATCCCATGAGGACGTGGCCTCTTGGAAGTCGGGGCGCTGGAAAGAGCAGCTCCGTTGGGATGCTGGCAAGTGTCTCTACCTCGTCTGGAGAAATGTGCACGAATTGCGACGAAGTACAACAGGCCGTGCAACTGCCACAGGGAACGTCAGAAGTGCCGTCGCTCCTGATGACCTCTTGGATCATCTCCAACCACGTTGAGAGCCGCCCGGCGTCGAGGGGCGTCCCACCGTTCGCGTGGACTGTCACATAGTCAGGCTATTCGAGCGTCATGTGCAGGTGCGAAATGCGGCCTCGGATCCGGTGCGTCACTGGATCAGTTTGCGGAAACAACGCGAGCACCCTCCACCTGGGAACGCGCTGGTCACAGGGTTTTTTCACATCGACTGTTTCAGGGCGAAGTAGCTAAGTTGCCTTGAGGATCACGATCTCGTCTTGGTGCCGATGCGAACACTCATCCGCTATGGTTTTGGTTGTCGGAGCGGGAGGTGGAGCGGTGCCTGGAATCGATGAGCGAATCGTCGCCGTCGACCTGTTGCACCCGTATCCACTATTTACGAGACTTCGTCGAGAGGCTCCGGTGTGGCACCTTCCGGGTGAGCCGGCGTTCTTCGTTTCCACTTGGGAGTTCGTTGCCGAAGCGACCAGCCGCGTGCACGACTTCTCAAACCATTTTCGATACACGCTGTTCAGCCACGACGACGGCACCCTTGGATTCCTCGAGACGGGCCCCACCGGTCCCGACGTGTTTGCTGGCGAAGATCCTCCTGCTCATACGGCCCAGCGCAAGATCTTCTTCTCCGAGCTGGTTCGGACGAAGATCGATGCGCTTGAGCCCTACGTGCTTACGCTGACCGACGAGTTGCTCGACGGACTCCTGATTCAGGACAAGTGCGATGCCGCCACTGGGCTGGCTCATCCGCTCCCCATGCAGGTAGTCGCCGAACGGGTCATAGGCTTTCGCGACCTCGATCTCGCGCAGATTCGACGGTGGACGTTCGCGGGGTCGCGATTGGTCGGCGGACTCCTGACCCTAGATCAGATGGCGTCCCTCCGTGACGAGGTGGGAGGCATGGCGGCTTGGACGGATGCCCAACTTAATTCGGCCCTTGAGTCCCCAACGGAGGGAGATGTGCTCAGCGCCGCCGCCACCGCAGTCCGCAACGGGAGCCTGACTCATGAGGAGGCGGCCTTTACCTTGATGGTGCTCCTGGGCGCGGGGGCGGAGACCACGACCAGCCTCATCGGGATCGCGATCGCACTTTTGGCCGAGCGGCCCGTGCTGCAGGCAGCGTTGCGCGCCGAGACCGCCAAGGTCGCGACGTTCATCGAGGAGGTGCTCCGGTTCGAATCTCCGTTCCGCTACCACCCTCGGACCACGGCCCGTCCCGTTGAGCTGGGCGGCATAAAGATCCCGGAGGGTGCGCTGGTGATGCTGCTGTGGGGTGCAGCCAATCGGGACGAGGCTGTGTTTGAGCGGCCCGACGAGATCGTGGTCGGACGCCGCAACGTTCATCTGCATTTTGGCTTCGGGCGAGGTATCCACCACTGTGTCGGGGCCCCATTGGCCAGATTGGAGGCGCGGGTCGTGCTCACGAGACTGCTCGAGCGTACCCGGTCGTTCTCGCTGGACTCCGACGGCAAACAACGCTGGGCCGAGAGCATCTGGATCCACCGCCACGAGCACCTACCCCTAAAGGTTGAGGCCCGCTGACGATGAGCTATTCGGAGAGGGGGAGGCGACGCAGAAATCGCTGCCCTTCCAGCGATTGGTGCGTTGGAGAATTGGTTGAGAGGGCCGGATCAGCGCATTGAAACGTCAATGGGGATGCCGCCGAACGCTGATGTAAGCCTCGATGGGAGAACCTGGACCGGGCAATCTGCTCACTGCGAGTCCGTCAGGAATCCCCACCGGCGGAACGGACACTCTTCGACCTCGTAGACCACCTCGCCCGCCGCGTTCTGGACCGACCCGCAAATGCCGGATCAGAATCAGAGATCACCGGAACATGCTCGGCATCGACCGAAGGTGCTGGTGCCACGGCCTCGCCTGGCATCGTCGCTTTCGTTCCTAACGTGCCGAGAGGGCGATCGTGTCGTGCCGACCATCCAATGGCAAACGCACCGCAAGCTGCCAAAATGAGCCCTGGCCCCAGGGCGTAACCAACCTGGTGTTCCAACTCGCCCAATGGCGACGAAGCAACGAAGTAGTGGCTCCCAGTGACCAGGATCGGCCATGCCAGCGGACCGATGACGAACCACGCCCCGCTCGCTATGGCCATGAGACCCCCGAACGTGAGGCCCACGCGGCGCCCGGTTGCCCCAGCTGCGGTTCTTCCCATCAATGAAACGGCGAACAGGCACCCGATTGCACCAGGGACCAGCGCCAAGACCGCATGACTGAGATTCCAGTGCCACGAGCCAAGTCCATCGCCGCTGAAACCGAAGGTGGGACCCACAAAGGGGACGATCCCGCCCCACGCCGATACGACGAGGGCGACGAGACCAACCGCGCCCAAGCTGATTGATCGGGTGCGCCCTGACGCGAGCGCGATTCGGCGCGAAGAACGCAACGTGCCGTAGCCTCCAGCGCCGACGTGACCAGCGGTTGCTGTCATGGGTGGCCCTCTTTTCGCTATAGGGGAATACCTTCGTTCAGAAGCTCTTGCCTTGCATCGCTCGTAAGGTGCTGACTGAGTCACCGGGGCGGCGATACGTTGAAAGGCGGTACCAACGAGCGCTTCGGCGACTTGACCCCTGGCACCGCCGATAACCCTTATAACCGAAGCCGATCTGCTCCATCTGCGTTTCCAGGACGGAGATGGAGGAGCTATTCAAGATCTGCAGATACTTCGCTAGTGCATGCGAACCGTGGCAACGTTGTTCTCCCCGGCGAGCCCTCAATATGTCGTCGCCCAATCAGCTGTTACCCACCGCGATCGCTTCCCAAACGCACGGATCAGAGGCTCCCAATCCAAGGCGCCCGCCGGGAAGGCTACGGGAGCAACAATGCCGCCGCAGCGCTGGCCGCTCGCGACACAAGTCGGGTCTTTCGTCCCTACCGATATGTCCATGCCAGCACCATTGTGGGAAGAGTCCAGGATGAGGAGGAGATCATGCACGTACTCAAGGTGGCCGGACCACGCGAGGTCGCACTGCTTCTGCGCAACCTCGCGGACGAGATCGAGCGGCGCTCACTCGAGTTCGAGGGACGCGTGGTCCCCCTCGCCGATGCCCTTGAAGCGGTGGTGGACCTGAGCGAAGGTGGAGCTGCGGAAGTATCCGTCATCAACGTATGCCTTGAACACTCGACGCCTCCCGCCTGGAACCTGACAGAGTTGCAACAGGCTCTTGCTCACCCTGGGGGCTGAGGGAAGCCAACCGTCCGCCCCGTCGTCTACTGCCGGAGATCCGTGAGCCCCCTTACCGTTGGATCAACCCCCGTTCTGACCTTCGGATGGACCTTCGGCCCTACTCCTGTCGCCGTCGGGCCCCCAGGATGAGATCGAGAGATCGATCGGTCTCACTAGGGCACTGAGGGGTTGGACGATGACGGTACGACTGGCGATCAATGGGTTCGGACGCACGGGTCGGTCCTTCTTGCGGGCCGCGCTTGCTCCTGCGCACGACTTCGAGATCCTGGCGATCAACGATCTTGGTTCGCCCACCGCGCTCGCCCGGCTCTTCGCCAGAGACTCCGTACACGGGCCTTACTCAGAGGCCGTCCGTGTCGAAGGCGCAACGATGATCGTCGGCGAGCGCCGCATCACGATGCTGGCCGAGCCCGCCGCCAAGGGCCTCCCTTGGGCCGAGCTCGGTATCGATGTCGTGGTTGAGTCGACCGGCAAGTACACCAAACGGGAGAAGGCAGCCGAGCACCTCGAAGCAGGTGCCACCCGTGTCGTGATATCCGCGCCGTCCGACAACCCGGACGCGACATTCGTGATTGGGGTGAACGAAGATCAGTTCGATCCGGAGCGGCACTTCATCATCTCCAATGCCTCTTGCACGACGAATTGCCTGGCCCCCCTGGTCAAAGTGCTCGATGACGCTTTCGGCCTCGAAGACGGCTTCATGACAACCGTCCACGCGTACACCGACGACCAGAGCCTCGTCGACGCTCTCCACAAGGACCCCCGGCGGGCACGCGGCGCCGCGATCAACATCGTGCCGACCACCACCGGCGCGGCCAAGGCCACCGGACGTGTGCTCCCGAGCGTGGCAGGAAACCTCGATGGCCTGGCCCTGCGCGTCCCGGTTCCCGATGCCTCGATCACTGATCTGGTTGCGAACCTGCGCGCCACGCCAAGCGTCGTCGAGATCAACGACGCCTACCGGGCTGCCGCCGAGTCAGGACGGCTCCTCGGAGTCCTCGAGTACTCCGAGGAGCCGCTCGTGTCGAGCGACATCATCAACTCAACGGCGTCGTGCGTCTTCGATTCGGAGCTCACGATGGCGCACGGTCACCTCGTCAAGGTCCTCGGTTGGTACGACAATGAAACGGGCTATTCGAACCGGCTGGCCGATCTGGCAGCGCTCGTCGGCGTTGCGCCCAAGCGCTAGTCGCAGCCAGCGAGAGAGACCCATGTTCCAGGTTCGTTTCCACGGCCGGGGTGGTCAAGGCGTCGTCACGGCAGCCGAGATCCTCTCGATGGCAGCCTTCGCTGAAGGTCGTCACGCTCAGGCCTTCCCGAGCTTCGGGTCGGAACGGATGGGCGCACCGGTGGTCTCGTTCTGTCGCATCGATGACCGGCCCATCCGCACTCGCGAGCCGGTCATGGTGCCGGATGCGCTGATCATCCAAGACGTCACGTTGATCCACCAGGTGGACCTGTTCGCTGGACTCCCGAAGGACGGATATGTCCTCGTCAACGCGTCACAGGACTTTGACGAGCTCCAATTCGGAGAATTCTTCAACGATTTCCGTCGCGACCGCCTACGCACCTGCCCGGCAACGGAGATCGCCCTCACGCAGCTCGGCCGGCCGTTGCCGAACGCGGCCATGCTTGGCGCCTTTGCCGCCCTCACCGGCGAGATCACACTCGAAGCGATTGACGCGGCGATCCGGCAGCGATTCTCGGGGACAGCCGGTGAGCACAATGTCGCCGCCGCTCGAGCGGCCTTTCACTTCGTCACGCTCGAGGAGGAGGGACTTACCAGTGCGTCGACAGATTGAGGGCTCTCGTGCGGTGGCAGAAACAGTGGCCCTTTGTCGGCCCGAAGTCATATGTGCCTATCCGATCTCGCCCCAGACGCACATCATTGAGGCGCTCGGTGCGATAGTGAAGTCGGGCCAGCTCTCGCCGTGCGAGTTCATCAACGTCGAGTCCGAATTCGCGGCGATGTCCGTTTCGATCGGCGCTTCCGCCACGGGGGCTCGGGCGTACACCGCGACCGCGAGCCAGGGACTCCTCTTCATGATCGAAGCGGTGTACAACGCCGCAGGCCTGGGTCTGCCGATCGTGATGACCCTGGCGAATCGGGCAATTGGCGCGCCCATAAACATCTGGAACGACCACAGCGATGCCATGGCCGCCCGGGACGCCGGCTGGATCCAACTCTTTGCCGAGACGAATCAGGAGGCGGCGGATCTGCACATTCAAGCCTTCCGCCTGGCCGAAGATCTCTCCCTACCGGTCATGGTGTGTATGGACGGCTTCATTCTCACTCACGCCGTCGAGAGCGTCGACATGCCTGAGCAAATGGACGTCGACGCCTTCCTTCCACCCTACGAGCCGCGCCAACTTCTCGACCCGAACGACCCCGTCTCCATCGGCGCCATGGTCGGCCCAGAGGCCTTCGAGGAGGTCCGCTACCTCTCGTACCTCCGCCAACTCGACGCCCTGGAACGCATTCCGGTCCTGGCCGGCGAATTCGCCGCTTCCTTCGGACGCGCAAGCGGCGGCCTGCTCCACTGCTACCGGACCGAGGACGCCGAAACCATCGTTGTTGCACTCGGATCAGTCCTCGGGACGATCAAGGATGCTGCCGACGCGCTCCGAGCAACCGGTCAGCGTGTCGGCGTCCTCGGAATCACATCGTTCCGGCCGTTCCCCCACGATGCGGTTCGCGACGCATTGTCCGGGGCCCGCAGAGTCGTCGTCGTGGAAAAGGCGTTCAGCGTGGGATTCGGAGGCGTGCTCTCGACCGATGTGGCGATGGCGACACACGACGCAGACCTGTCGCTTCGCACGGTGATCGCAGGGTTGGGCGGCCGAGCCATCACCCAGCGCTCGATTGAGAGCATGCTCGCTGACGCGATAGATGGCCGGCTGGAAGCCCTCACCTTCCTCGATCTCGACCAAGGGATCATCGAGCGAGAGCGCGCACGGATGGCCGGGACGAAGCGATCGGGACCAACGGCCGAGAACGTCCTCCGCGACCTCGGCACCGTGGCCTCTCGGATCGGTTGAGGAGATGTCATGAAGAGCCAACCCGTACGCTTCTACCAAGTCGGCAGCTTCGCCGTCGGCAACCGCCTCGTCGACAAGGAGGAGCGGACCGTACAGTCCGACGCAAGTCGGAGCAACGCTCTCGACTCAGGGCATCGAGCCTGTCAAGGGTGTGGTGAGGCGCTCGGCGCTCGCTATGCACTCGATGCCGCCATGCGGGCGACAGGTGGCCAGCTCATCGCCGTCAACGCGACCGGCTGCCTCGAGGTCTTTTCAACCCCCTACCCCGAGACGTCGTGGCAGGTCGCTTGGCTCCACTCGCTCTTCGGGAACGCCCCTGCGGTGGCCACCGGTGTCGCCGCGGCGTTGAAGGTCAAGGGAAAGCGCGACGTGCGCGTTGTCGCCCAGGCGGGTGACGGCGGGACGGTGGACATCGGCTTCGGCTGTCTCTCGGGGATGTTCGAGCGCAACGACGATGTGTTGTTCATCTGCTACGACAACGAGGCCTACATGAACACCGGCGTTCAGCGTTCTGGCGCCACGCCGCCGGCAGCGCGTACCGCGACGACCGAGGCCATCGGCTCCGAGCCGGGCAATAGCTTCGGACAAGGCAAAGACCTTCCCCGTCTCGCCATGGCCCACGGTATTGCCTATGTCGCGACAGCGACGGTTGCCGACCTGCATGATCTCGAAGCCAAGGTCGAGCGGGCCATGGAGTTCCACGGTGCCCGCTACCTCCACATCCTCGTTCCTTGCCCCCTGGGCTGGGGTTCCGCCCCCTGCGACACCATCCTCATGGCGCGACTCGCCCACGAAACCGGGCTCTTTCCGGTCTTCGAAGCCGAGTACGGCGTGGTCACCGCCGTGTCTTCCATTCGCCGCTACACGCCCGTCGAGTCCTACCTGTCGATGCAAGGTCGCTATGCCCACCTCTTCGGTGAGGGTGGCCGACCCGACATCGTGGCCCGCATCCAGGCCATCGCTGACCGCAATATCTCCACCTTCGGCCTTCTCCAAGAGTCGGTGGTCGGTGTGGGCCCAGAGACGGGGAGCCAATGAAGAAACTTCCGTTTGCGATCACGCTCGAAGTTGGGTCGAGTCACGCCAACCGGACCGGCTCGTGGCGGGTCGAGCGGCCCGTCTACGTCGACCGAGTTCCGCCCTGCAACAATGCCTGCCCTGCAGGGGAGAATATCCAACATTGGCTCTACGACGCCGAGCCTGGCGACTATGAGACAGCCTGGCGCCGTTTGGTCGAGGACAACCCGTTGCCCGCCGTCATGGGCCGCATCTGTTACCACCCTTGCGAGACCGCCTGCAATCGGGCTCAGCTCGACGAGGCGGTCGGGATCAATGCCATTGAGCGCTTTTTGGGCGATCTCGCCATCGAGCGAGGCTGGACACTACCGCTAGCCGGCATCGCGACCGGCAAGCAGGTGCTCGTCATCGGAGGCGGACCCTCCGGGCTCAGCGCGGCATACCACCTGCGCCGCCTGGGCCACGAAGTCCGACTCGTTGACTCCGCGCCAAAGCTTGGCGGCATGATGCGCTATGGCATTCCCGCCTACCGCCTTCCCCGGGCCGTCCTCGACGCGGAGGTCGAGCGCATTGTCGCCCTCGGCATCGACGTCGAACTCAATCACACTGTCTCCGACGTCGAGCGCGAGCGACGAGAGGGGGGATTCGACGCTGTCTTCTTGGCCGTCGGCGCCCAGCTCTCTCGACGGGTCGAGATCCCGGCAGGCGACTCCTCGCACATCCTCGACGCCGTATCGCTTCTGCATCGGGTGGCCGAGAACGATCCCCCCCTGCTCGGCCGCCGCGTCGCGGTCTACGGCGGAGGGGATACCGCCCTCGACGCGGCGCGCACCGCACGCCGTCTCGGTGCCACGGATGCCGTGATCATCTATCGTCGCAGTCGGGAGCGCATGCCTGCTCATGCAGATGAGCTCGAGGAAGCCATCGTCGAGGGCGTGACGGTACGATGGCTCTCTACGGTCAGCCGCGTCGAAGACAATCGGATCATGCTCGAAAAGATGCGGCTCAATGAGGAAGGCTTCCCGGAACCGACCGGGGTGTTCGAGGCACTCGACGCAGACGTATTGGTGCTCGCCGTCGGCCAGGACACCGACCTCTCACTCCTGGAGGAAGAATCAGACATCGCGATCAAAGACGGCGTGGTCGAGGTCTCGCCGGCAATGATGGCGAGTCCCAAAGGCATCTTCGCCGGTGGCGACGCTGTTCCCTCTGAGAGGACTGCGACCGTGGCTATCGGCCACGGCAAGCGAGCAGCCCTCGGCATTGACGCCTACCTTGCCGGCCACGATCTTGTCGATCCGCCCCGCGGCGAGCTAGCGACGTTTGCCCACCTCAATACCTGGTATTACGCGGATGCTCCACGAACGCACCGCCCCGAACTCGAGGTGGCCCGGCGCCAGGGAACCTTCGATGAGATCGTAGGAGGCCTTACCGAAGCGACCGCCCTCTTCGAGGCTCGGCGCTGCTTGTCATGCGGCAACTGCTTCGGGTGCGACAACTGCTTCGGCGTATGCCCGGACAATGCGGTGATCAAGTTCGGTGAATGGGAGAAATATGAGTTCAATTACGATTTCTGTAAGGGCTGTGGCATCTGTGCTCGAGAGTGTCCCTGTGGTGCGATCGCAATGATCCCTGAGCAGACCTGATTCATGAAGACGTGCGCTCGACAGTGGAATACTCGTCCCTTGCTCGCCACCGCTTTCCATGCCAATCCAACGCCTCGAGTGTTCCCTTCATGACTCTCAAGAAGGAGGAAGGTCCCTTCGTTCTCACCCGAGAAGAGGCGCATGTGCCGAGCCTCGAAGATTTGCCACCGGTCGCAGGTCGCCATGTCCTCGTCCGGGCCGATCTCAATGCCCCGTTGCGCTCGAAGCCGGGAGGTGGCTACGAGGTCGCCGACGACTTTCGTCTTCGATCGTCGGTCCCAACCCTGCAATGGTTGCGCTCCAACGGAGCAATCGTGACCGTATGTAGCCACCTGGGGCGCCCGAAAGGCAGGGTGGACCCTCGTTACGCCATGGCACCGGTCCGCGAGGCGCTCACGGCAATGGTGCCAGAGATCACCGTTATGGAGAACTTGCGCTTTGATCCTGGCGAGGAAACGAACGATCCCGCGTTCGTGCGCCGCCTGATCGACGGGTTCGATTACTACGTCAATGACGCCTTCGGCGCCTGCCACCGGAATCACGCGTCGATCGTGGGACCGCCGGCTCACATGCCGAGTGCCGCCGGACGGTTACTGCATCGTGAGGTGGAGGTGCTCTATGGCATCTTGATCGATCCCGCGAGGCCCTTTGTCGCCGTGGTGGGTGGCGCGAAGGTGGCCGACAAACTCGGGGTGCTGCGCTCCCTTGGCCAACGGGTCGACCACCTCTTGCTCGGCGGTGCCATGTGCTTCACTTTTCTCGCTGCGCTCGGACATGAAGTCGGCGCGTCACGCGTCGAATCCGAACTCTTCGGAGAGGCTCGATCTCTCCTTGGTCTGCACCCTCCACCCGAACTCCCGAGCGACCTCATAGCCCTCTCTCCGGAGGGGGAGCTGGGGAGCAGCACCGATCCGACAGGCGCTGTACGCCCGTTCGAGCTCGATCTCCTACCGGGTTGGCAGGGTGTCGACATCGGTCCGGCCACCTGTGCCAGCTTCGCCGAGGTGATCGCAGGCGCCCGTACGATCCTGTGGAATGGGCCCATGGGCGTGTTTGAGGACGCTCGGTTTGCAATGGGGACCCGAGCCATCGCCGAAGCTGTGGCTTCGTGCCCAGGGTTCAGCGTCGTTGGCGGGGGCGAAACCACCGCGGCACTCCACGAGTTCGGTCTCGAAGGCAATATCGATCACATCTCAACCGGCGGGGGCGCCACCCTCGAGTTGCTCGAGAAGGGGGATCTACCCGGACTCGCCGCGCTGCGGGCGAGCCGTGCCACTCAGGGCAGCTAGGAAGCGACTCCGAAGAGTCTCACACGCCGCCTCGAGCGATCGGTGCCATCAGGACTGCCTTCAGCCGCCTCGACGGTCCTCCAGCTCCAGTACTTGGCGAGTCGTCTTGAGCACGCTGTCCGGGTTAAGACTCATAGAGTCGATTCCGAGCTCGACGAGGTATTCGGCCATGTCCGGATAGTCCGACGGTGCCTGTCCACAAAAGCCTGAGTGGATCCCATTACGGCGACAGCCTTCGACGGCCAGCCGGATCATCTCCTTGACCCCGTCGTCGCGCTCGTCATAGTCGAACGCGACGATCTCACTGTCGCGATCGACTCCAAGCGTAAGCTGGGTGAGGTCGTTCGAGCCGATCGAGAAGCCATCGAAATGCTCGGCAAAGCGGTCGATCAAGATGACGTTGTTGGGGATCTCACACATTGCGTAGACTTCTAGCCCGTCCTGCCCACGTGTGAGCCCGAGTTCGGCCATACGTGCGAGCACCTGCTCCGCTTCGGCGACACGCCGGACAAACGGAAGCATGAGTATGACGTTGGTGAGCCCCATCTCCTCGCGCACCCTCTTCATCGCCCTGCACTCGAGTGCGAACCCCTCGGCGTACGAGGGATGTGCGTAGCGCGACGCACCGCGAAAGCCAATCATCGGATTGTTCTCTGTCGGTTCGAAGTCCGCTCCACCGAGGAGACTGGCGTACTCGTTGGTCTTGAAATCTGACATGCGCACGACGACGGGCTTTGGCCAAAATGCCGCTGCGATCGTCCCGATCCCTTCCGAGAGCCGCTCGACGAAGAATCGCTCACCGTCGGGGTAGTGACGAGTCAACCGTGCGAGGGCGGCGCGATCCTCCAGGTTGCTCACCTTCTCGGGGTGCAAGAGCGCAAGCGGGTGGGCGCGAATCGACTCAGTGATGATGAATTCCATGCGCGCCAGACCGACGCCGTCGTTGGGCAGGAGGGACGTCTTGAACGCGAGATCGGGATTACCAAGGTTGATCATGATCTTGGTCTTCGGCCGACGAAGGTCCCCCACCTCGCTGCGTTCGACATGGAAGGCGACCTCCCCCCGGTAGACGTATCCTGTGGCACCTTCCGCACACGAGACCGTCACGGACGTACCACTCGGCACGGCAGTCGTAGCGTTCCCCGCTCCGACCACGGCGGGGACGCCCAATTCCCGGGCGATGATCGCAGCGTGACAGGTACGTCCACCGCGATTGGTCACGATCGCAGACGCCGTCTTCATCACGGGTTCCCAGTCCGGACTCGTCGAATCCGCCACGAGAACCTCACCTGGTCGAAACTCCGAGAGACGCGCCACATTCTCGATGACGCGCGCCGTTCCCGCTGCGATCTTCTCTCCGACTGATCTACCCTCGGCGATGGCGTCGTGGCGGCCCCCTTCGAGCACGTAACTCTCGTAGACCGACGCCTGGCGCTGGGAGGCGACCGTCTCTGGTCGTGCCTGGACGATGTAGAGCTTGCCGTCGACACCGTCTTTCGCCCATTCCACATCCATCGGTCGTCCGTAGTGAGCCTCGATAGCGATGGCGCTATCGGCCAGTTCGAGAACGTCGGCATCACTCAGGCAGAATTGCTCGCGGTCTATCTTCGGTGTCGGGACGTTGCGCGTGGTGTACTTGGTCTCCCCTTCGACAAGGACCAACTTCACCGCCTTGTCGCCGAGCCTTCGGCGTAGCACGGCGCGGTGTCCGGCCAGGAGGGTCGGCTTGTGGACGTAGAACTCGTCGGGGTCGACCGCTCCCTGCACGACGTTCTCCCCGAGTCCGTAGGAGCCTGTAACGAACACGACGTCGCGAAATCCCGACTCGGTGTCCAACGAGAAGGTCACGCCGGCGGACGAGAGATCCGAACGCACCATCTTCATCACACCGATCGAGAGCCCAACTTGGTAGTGGTCGAAGCCCTCGTCAATGCGGTAGTGGATGGAACGGTCGGTGAAGAGGCTGGCGAAGCATCGCCGGCACGAGTCGAGCAAGCTCTCTTCGCCCCGCACGTTCAAGAAGCTGTCCTGTTGGCCGGCAAAGCTCGCGGTCGGCAGGTCTTCGGCCGTCGCCGAAGAACGCACCGCAAGGCTTACGTCCTCACCGTATTCGGCCTGGAGGCGCCGATAGCCCGCCAGAATCTCGGCCGCAAGATCGTCGGGTAACCCCGCGCCGTAGACGATCTCCCGAGCCCGTTTGCCTCGGCGAGCCAGGTCGGCTACATCGCTCGGGACCAGATCGTCAAGAGCCTCGTGAAGGGCCTTAACGGCCCCGGTTTCTTCAAGCATGTAGCGATAGGCCGCGGCGGTGACCGCATAGCCGTGCGGTATCCGCACTCCCTTGCCGGAGAGCTTCTGGTACATCTCGCCTAGTGAGGCATTCTTCCCCCCGACCGAAGAGACGTCCTCGATGCCGAACTCCTCGAAGAACTTGACGTAGACGGGCTTGGTCATGATCGTTACTCCTCAAATTGCGATGTCGATGACCCGAGTGTTGGGATGGCAAGCCGTGCAATCGGTCCAAATCCCATTCTTCTCGCCTTCGTTATCAGCTGAAGTTGCCCGGGGACGACAACATTCGACCTCTTCTCAGGGTGGATGGGTCACGCAAATGGCGATAGGGCCATAGGTCCCACAGCGGGGTGAACAAGCTGGACGCTCCCGACCGCACCCGAGCGCCACCGGCTCTTGGCTGTCGCCGCGCGCACTCGTGGAATCGGGCAAGTTCAGACGGACGGATCTGCCCAACTGCGCAGGGGTTGCAATAGGGGCGTCTTCTTACGCTGATGGCGCGACATGCGTCGAAGAATGTCGTCCAGGACCACCATGGCGGAATCGATATGGGGTCCTTTGTTGAGCATGACGCACTCGGCTCGTTGGCCCATTGCCGCATCGGTAACCTCAGCCCTGGACGGTTTGCCGGTGCGTGCCAATTGGTCGAGAACCTCGGTTGCCCAGATCACTGGGAGGTGTGCGGCCTCGCACAGCCAGAGAATCTCCTCTTGCACCTCGGCGAGACGTTCGTAACCAGCCTCCACCGCCAAGTCACCTCGGGCGATCATGACTCCGACGAGTCGCGAACGCATGGCGTGAAGCAAGATCTCTGGCAGGCGGGCAAACGCCGCAGTCGTTTCGATCTTGAGAACCAGTCCCAGGTGTTCGGCCCGGACTCTCTTGAGGTACCTATGTATGTCATCGACGTCGCTCTCGTGGCGCACAAATGAGACGGCGACCATGTCGGCATGCGCCGCCGCGACTTCGAGCAAGGGAAGGTCGGCATCGCTCACCGCAGCGGCCACCAGATCTGTGTCGGGCAGATTTATCCCCTTTTCAGACCGAAGCCGCGAACCTTTCGCACCGGCTGTAAGGATCCGGACATGGAGTTCGTCGGGGGTGGCATCCTCGATAATGCCAGCGACCTTGCCGTCGTCGAGGAGGATTCGATGGCCCTTTCTTGCGGAAGCGAAGGCGGCTGGGAACGTGCACCCGATCCGGGGGCATCCCGGCTGCCCGTGGCGCCACGGCACGGCCGGATGAAGATCACGGGTCAACACGAGGGTGTCCCCGACGCGCAGTAGGTGAAACTGCGGGATTCTTGCCAGTTCACCGACGTGGGTCACGTCGCCGTGGCAAGACAGCGCGACGCCGGTCTCCAGATAGGTCGTGTCCCAAATTTCCGCTTCGCAAGTCCCGAGCCCTGTCCCGATGACCCGTAGCTGACGGTGTGAGCCTCGCGCATCGACGAAAATGATCTTGTCTCCCGGCTGCCGGCGCGCAATCCACGATGATGAATCCACTGGCAGCAGCGTCCCGCCATTAGCAGGCATGGAATGTCCGGTCAGTGTCGTCACAGCTGGCGTGATCGGCACACCTCGGAGATCGCGCTCGGGCCGCAGCTTCACGATCTGTGGCCCCTCATGAAGTGGACCGGTTCGCAACTTGGGCCCGGGGAGATCCATGGAGATTCGACACGATCGACCGATTTCCGCCGACGCCTGGCGCACGTGGCGCGCCATGCGCTCCCACGCTGCGGGGCCATCGTGAGCGCCGTTGATGCGGGCAACGTCCATGCCCAGTGAAACGAGGTGCTTGACCATGGGATAGTCGCCGGCCGCCTCGGTGGGAAGGGTCACCATGATCCGAGGCACCCGGCCCCGAGGCCGGGGACCAAAGAGCGCGTCAGTATTGTCGTCGAGGGCCGCACGACCTTCTTCGAACGTCTGGATCGCTGGTCCAAAACTGGGCGCGGTTCCGTCGACTGCGGCGCGGACGCTCTCCACGGTAGCCAGAACGTGAGGCTCGCATCTGCCGAGCGACGAGAGGCCACGTGCACCCAACCAGCGCTGTAGCTGGCTGATATCGCCTCGTCGGAGCGCGAGATAGTCCACCAGATTCACGGCATCACGAAGGTGAGCGACGTGTACCGCCTCGATGTCCGGCGCGCGGCGCTTCTCCATTTGACGTATGTGATCTTCCAACCCGGCAAGCTCCGCGCTTATCGCTGCCCGGTCAATCTGCTCGCGTTGGATCTCGTCCGAAACCACTATTCCAACCCTATGTGCGCTCCCGCAGGTCCACTAGGGCGGGAGGACCCTTGGGCGCGACAACGGATGATCTCCACGTGGCCGAACCGTGAACGATGTGTGAACGAGTTGCCAACCCCTCGCCAAGTGCCACGACTGCCCAGCCGAGGCCTGCGTCAGCTCCTCAGGATGCGTAGCGGCGGCATGACCTCGCCGGCGAACTCCTCGCGTTCCGCCGGCGGTAGCGCCGTCACGAAGAAGTCGAGTCCGAGCTCAACGAGCTCGCCGATTCGGTCGACGACGTAGGACGGCGGTCCACCGATCCCGAACCAGTCACCGAACTCCTCGTCGCAGGCCGCCGTATTCGGATTCTGCGCCGGCGCTCCGGGGTGGTGGTAGCGGTAGTCGTAGGTGTCACGGAGGACCGAGGTCACTCGGCGCATGATCTCGGGTTGCTGGGACAGGTCGTTCCCCTTGAACGACGACATGTGCGCCCATCCGGCCGTCCTCGGCCGGATGGCCTCGCGTCCGGTCGCCCGATCGGTGGTGATGGCCACCGGGAGGAAGGCGCCGATACGGACATCGTCCCGTGATCGCCCCGCCTCGCCAAGTGCTTCATCGATAATCTTCAATGCCCAGGTGATCCGGTCCGGGTTGGCGCCGACGCTGAGACCGATCCGGTCGGCCAGACGGGCGGCGACCGTGATGGCACGTGGCCCACTGCAGACCATCTGGATGGGCACGGGGTCGAAGGCGAGGCCGGCGGCCCATTCGAGCCGGCTCGTGAGTTCGCCGAACGTGACATCCTTCTGGTGCAGATACGAGCGGAGGATGCCGAGATCGCGTTCGAGCTCATTGATGTGCTGGGGGCGCTTGCCGACCACGGCAACGGCCGAATCACCGCTCGCCACCCCGCAGATGGCCCGGCCGCCGCTCAGCAGCTGGATCGGCAAGATGCCGGAAGCGATGACGCCGGGATTGCGGGTGACGAAGGTGAGGGGTCCGCACAGCAGTTTGATCCGATCCGTCGAATGGACGGCGTCGCGCATCTCACCGAGGCAGTCCGGCACCCTCGTGTGGTTCTCGCTGAACATCTGGAAGTCGAAGCCGAGCTCCTCTGACCGCCGCGCCATCTCGGCACCGGTGAACGGCGGATAGAAGCCGGTCGTGCCGAACTCCAGTGGCCGGAGGGATGAATCCCCACGTAGTGCCATCTCGGACAACCCCCTCACCTCTCGACCATCGCGCCGGTCAAGCGGACTGCTTGACGGGATCAGCAGATCAGCCGGTGCCTGCGGCCGGCGGCTGGAGATCGTAGAGCCGGGCGTAGTTGTCCCACAACACCTTTCGCTTCGTCTCTTCGGCGAAGGGCAGCTCGAGGAACGACTTCGTCGCATGCGGGAACTTCGAGTCGGCGTGTGGGTAGTCAGTCGAGTAGACGACGTTGTCGTCTCCGAAGGCGTCGAAGTAATACTTCGCCGGCTCCTCGTCGGCTTCGCAGGAGACGAAGCAGTTCTCGACGAAGTACTCTGACGGCTTGCGCTTTAGCTCCGGTGCCTCGTACCTTCCTGTCCACTCCCAGTGCTCGTCGAGCCGGTAGAGCATGAACGGCGCCCAGGAGCAGTTGCCCTCGAGGAGGCCGACCCGGAGCTCCGGGAAATGCTCCAGGATGCCTCCGGAGGTCAGCGAGGTCGTCACGAACATGATCCCGAGCGGCTGGTTGAAGGGATGCCAGAGCATCATCTTGTCGAGGTGCTCGCCGAAGGAGAAGTCCGGCTTCGTAACTCCACCCCCGTGGAAGCAGACCGGCACGCCCAGTCGGATGGCCTCCCGCCAGATTGGGTCGTAGACCGGGTCGTGCCACGGCCGGCTGTCGACCAGGCCGGGGCTGATGAAGGCCGCCTTGAAGCCGCGCTCGACGTTTCGGGCCAGTTCGTCGACCGCGGCGGCAACGTCGTGAGGCGCCAGCATGGCCGCACCGAAGACTTGGCCCGGCCGTTCGCACTCGGCCACGAAGTCGGCCATCCAGTCGTTGTAGGCGGCGGCGATGGCCGTGGCGAGGCCCGGCTCGAGACCCTTCGGCCCGACGTGGTGACTGCTTGGGAGGGAGATGACGAAGAGGCCCCGGCTCGGAAAGAGGACTGTCGAGTCGAGGTGCTCGGTCTCCATGGCCAGCACCTGTGACCGGGCATCCCAGCCCCGCTCCTCGGACTGGCGGAGCGCCGCTTCCTGCGTCGGGTTGTACGGGTTACCGGTGGTCGACGCGGCGCCTCGCTGCGGCTGGATGACGCTTTTCAGCTTGACCCGCATGTCACGGTCCGAGTCCTCGAGACCGATCGGGGTCAAGAGACCCCAACTCGGGTCCATGTAGCGCTGCCACAGGTCGCCCGGCTCCATGACGTGCATGTCGCTGTCGGCGACCAACCACCCGTTGATGGCCATCTCGCCCCCCTTTTGTCGTCGCCAGCATATCAGCGGAGGGAAAAAGACGGAATGGGCCGGCGCTTCTTACGGACCACCATCCACCGGATTCACTGTCCTCCAGCCGGCCACCTGGAGCCTGCTTCGCCAGACTCCAGACTTCATGGGTGAGCAACGCCTCGAAAGGTACCGGTGATCGCGATGCAATCTGTTAGATGACACCTTCCTCGCGCAGCTGGTCCAACTCGCTCAGGGTGTGGCCAAGTGACATCAGGACCTCATCAGTGTGCTCTCCAAGCGCCGGAGCAGAGCGCACGGAGAAGACTTCGCCAGGTACCCGAATGGGACTCCCGAGCGTAAGGAAAGATCCGAGTGTCGGATGCACCTCGTGGAGAAGCATTCCCCTCGCCATCAGATGTGGGTCTTCGGCGATTTCATCAAACCGCAACGCCGGTCCCATCGGAATGTCGTGTTGAGCAGCAATCTCCACCCATTCCTGTTGAGATTTGGTGTGGAATGTCACCTGGAGCTCATGACGTAGAACATCATCGTTGAATCCGAAGTCAACAGCCTGTTCGGAGTCATGGCTGCCCAGCAAATCCTCACGATCGCTTACCAGACAGAACTTCTTCCAGAACTTGTGTTCAATGCAACAAAAGAGAATGTACTTCCTGTCTGCAGTTTGATAGTGCTGGTACTTCGCCGATCGAGTGAGGTCCCCCATCGGGGCTTCCGGATTGACCTTGTCCGCGTTGAGTGTGCCAATCGCAGAAGTGAGCTTGGATGCCAAAACGCTATCCGCGCAAGAGATGTCTATGTAGCAGCCATCTCCGAATCGATCCCGGCGAGATAGTCCAGACGCGACTGCAAATGCCGCATACATTGGCCCTAGAATGACTCCGCTGCCTCCAACCGGACTCGATCCTGGAATCGGGTGCACCATGCCATTGTCATCGAGTTCCATCTGTGGAGTGCCGGCCCCAAGCGCGTCCATCATCCACCCGTGTGTCGGTATGGTGGCGTAGGGACCGCTCGAGCCATATCCGGTGATTTGGCAATAGACAATTTCCGGCTTGATCTCTCTCACGGCCTCGTAGTCGAGCCCAAGTTTCCGATTCGTGTCACCGATATTTCCGGTAATGAACACGTCCGCGGTGGCGACCAAGCGCCCAAAGAGCCCTTGGCCGGCCGGCGTCCTGGCATCGATCGTGACACTCCGCTTGTTGCGATTGGAAGCGAGATGCGCGACCGACCAATCTGTCGCCATCACTGGGCCAATGTTACGGAGGTAGTCCCCGATCTGTGGAGACTCGACCTTGATCACATCGGCACCCGCGTCACCGAGCAGGCCGCCGAGGTTGTCCACCGCGAGTAGAACGCCCGTCTCTACGACTCGGATCCCTTCCAACAGTCCGCTCACGTCAACCTCTCACGTCGACAAACCCATGGATATCGATAGCAGTGCGTCGCATGCAAAAACAGCACCTGAGCGAGTCTCAGGCTGCGGGCCAAGAACTGTCAGCCCGTAGGCCAGACAAGCATGAGATTCTCAACCGAGCGCATGAGGGACTGATACTCCAACTTGGACCCCGGCTTCAGAGAGTACTCCGGGATTCGGCGATGCCATTCCCGTAAAGTCACCCGCAACTCACGCCGGGCGAGGTGTGAACCGAGGCATCGATGCACTCCCGCCCCGAATGCGAAGTGTCGATTCGGCTGGCGGTCGAAGCGGACTTCCAAAGGGTCGGGAAACTGCGCAGGATCGATGTTAGAGGGAGCCCAGCCAAGACTGACGGCGGTTCCGGCCTTTATCGGACAACCGAGAACTTCCACATCTTCCGTCGCCCGGCGCATGCCAGCCGGGACAACCGACTCCCACCGTAATAGTTCCTCCACTGCGGACGGAATGATTGCGGGATTCTCTACGAGCTGGAGCCGGTAATCGGTGTGCTGGACCAGAAATGCGAAGAAGCAGGTGAGATTATCGGTCACCGTGTCGAGGCCTGCCAAAAGGAAATGGAAGCAGACGTCCAGGACGTCTTCTCGAGTGAGTCGATCGCCATCGATTTCCGCTTGAAGGAGGTGCGTCAGAATGTCGTCCTGGGGGGACTTCTGGCGCTCGTCAAGCAGCGCGTCGTAATACGCGTAGATCTCCTGACCGGTATTGAGTTGGAACTGAAGTCGCTCTTGCGGGTCTGTGAGGAGCTCACCTCGAGTACTACCGGGGCGCAGGATGTCGTCTTTGAAACGTAAGAGGAGATCGAGGTCCTCATAAGGCAGACCCATGAGCGTGAGAAAGACAGAGGAAGGAAAGGGAATGGCAAATTCCTCGGTGAAATTGCACTCGCCTCGATCGATGAATCCGTCGATGAATTGATTGACCCGAGCCGCTACATCTGCGTCTAATAGGTCCATCTTCTTGGGGGCGAAGAGCGGATCGAGGATTTTGCGGTACTTGGTCTGCAAGGGCGGATCGATGCCCTGAGGCTTAAACGAGCGCACGTTACCCATAAAGAGCCCTGCCTCGTCTATCGCGAACACCTTTGGGTTTCGGCAGGCAGCTTCGACGGCCGCTCTGCTGGCCATCAACACCTTTCCTACACCCTTTTCTACGACGCCCCTCTCAACAAGCACTTGATACCGCTCCCAAGGAGCCGCAGGATCGACGGCCATCTCGAGGAATAAGTCGGTGTACTCGCACTCCTCGTTTTCGACTTCAGCCGACATGTAAATGGACCTCCCCCATTTGTGGCCGTTATTCAATTGAGTCGAAGCGTCTCGGTTGTGACGATTCGTATCGGCTAAGAGCTCACCCTTCCACTGGGTTTAGGTTCCGCCTACCTTGCGAGATGAGCGCGGTTGTAAACCGAATCGTTGGTGATGCATGCTATCAAGCAAAAGGCTGAGGCAATAATGAATGAATATCGGGTCGAATTGCTCGACCATGGTGACGATCCAACAGCGTATTCCTACTCCCGGCGTGCCTCGCTCCGCTGTGCTGAGGTCAAGAGTCAGCGTCTAATGGAGGTGCCCACGTGACAGGGCCTATTGCCGGCCTCCGAATTGTGGACTGTTCCCATGGGACAGCTGGAACGCGCATGACGGGCATGCTCGCCGACTACGGAGCAGACGTCGTGTGGGTTGAACGTCCCGGCGGCGATCGCTTGCGGTCACAAATGCCGGCAGCGGCCTCGGTCTTCAACCGAGGGAAGCGGAGCATTGTCCTCCAACTGAACCAACAAGAGGATCGTCAACGTTTGCTGAACCTCATCGAGCGCGCCGACGTATTCGTAGAGAGCTGGCGCCCCGGGGTGGCCGGACGCCTCGGGGCCGATTACGAGGCCTTGCATAAGATCAATCCCCGGCTCATCTATTGCTCACTCTCCGGATTCGGGCAAGACGGACCTCACGCCGGCACTCCCGGGTATGAGGCGACGGTTCATGCCGTTGTGGGCAGTATGGCCTCACAGGTCGGATTGCGAGATGGTCCCATCTATCCAGGGCTGCCCTTTGCCTCAATCGGAGCGGCGTACCTCGGGGCCATCGGTGTGCTGACAGCGCTGTACCACCGTACTGCCGACGGTAAGGGCCGATACGTCGAGAGCTCGCTTTTTGACGGAGCTTTGGCGTATCAATCAGGGAGCATGGGCGAGAGCGATCAGTCCGTAGCGGCACTCGCTGCGGTGGGCCTGGACCGAGCACCGACGACGGAGGGTACCCGGATAGTAACTCGTTCATTCCGATGCGCCGACGGAGAATACGTCGGCATACACACCGGAGCAGTGGGAGCGTTCGGGCGACTCATGAAAGTGCTCGGTCTCGATGATCGGATACTCCCGAGCGAATCCGGTCTGGATCTCGGCGTCTTTCTCGAACCACACCAGGTTCCGATATTGACCGACGAGATTCCTGAAATCGTGGCCTCGAAGCCCCGCTCCTACTGGGTGGACGAACTCTTAAAGGCGGACATATGCGTCGTTGAACACCTGCACCCCACTGAGGCCTTTGACACTCCGCAGGTACGGCACAACCAGATGATCATCGACATGCACGATCCCGTGCTCGGCCGGATAAGCCAGGTCGCCCCAGCCGCGAAATTTACACCCCCTTCCCGAACGACCTTTACTCCTGCCCCCGCGACAGGTCAGCACACCGACGACGTACTCGCTAATGCCGCCGGGTGGCCGGAGCCCAGCTTTACGGCGCCCTCCGCCGCCGAACCCGAAGCCTCGCTGAGTGGTGTCCGAATTCTTGACCTGGGAGCCTATTTTGCTGGACCTTACTCTTCGCGCCTTCTGGCTGACTTCGGCGCGGATGTCATAAAGCTCGAGCCTGTGGCCGGCGACCCCATGCGGGGCTTCACGGTGACGTTCAATGTTGCACAGGCAGGGAAACGCGGCCTCGCCGCGAATCTCAAGGACCTCTCCGTGAGGAGAGCCGTTCGGCAGTTACTCGAATGGGCAGACGTGGTCCATCACAACCTTCGTCCCGGCGCAGCGGAACGACTGGGACTGGACTACGACTCAGTTCGCCAGATAAACCCCAAGGCGATCTACCTCTATGCCCCAGGTTGGGGTGCCACCGGACCATTTGCGATGCGCCAGAGTTTCGCCCCAATGCTGTCCGGATACGCTGGCGTAACGTACGAGGTCGCTGGCAAGTACAACGTCCCCATGCCGCCGGTGGCTCATGAAGACCCGGGTAACGGCCTGCTGGGAGCAGTGGCCATCCTCCTTGGGCTCTTACAGCGACAGAAGACCGGTACCGGTTGCTACGTAGAAAATCCCCAGCTGAACGCCACCATGACCCACATGGCCCACATCGTTCGAACCGACGCTGGCGAGGTGATCGGTGCGGAACGGCTTGATCCGCTCCAGCTTGGCATCGGGATTTTCGATCGTCTCTACGAGACGTCCGACGGATGGGTGTGTCTCACAGTGCCCGATCCAGACTTACAGGCAGTTGTGTGCAAGCTCCTCGATGTCTCAATTGTCGAGAACGAGGACGTGATGGCAAACGCACTCACTGAAGCCATGGCCAAACGTGAGACCCTCGCGTTGTTGCAAGAACTCAAGCAGGTGGGAGTTACGGCTATCGAACCCGCTGGCCATCACATCCACGCGCTTCTGAACGATCCTGAACAGCGACGGGTCGGCCGAATTGTCGAGTACCACGACTCCAACCTGGGCAACGTACGCGAGGTGGGCCCACTTGTGCGGATCAGCGACCATTCGGCTCCACTTCACCGGCCGGCGCCGGCGCTAGGTGAGCATTCGGACACGATTCTCGCATGGCTCGGTTACGACGAGTTTGAAATCGCAGAACTGCGAGCTCGTCAGGTCGTGCGATAGCCGCTCGATTTGCCCCGCCGGATTCGTCGAATCAAACGCCTGGATTGGGCGGAGCGATCTAACTTCGGGAGGTCTCAACCGCCTAGGCTATTGGCACGATGACCGTGGATCTTGAAAAACTACTCAGTGACTTCCGACGCCAGAATCCGTGCTGCAAGTCGGTCACGATCAAGCTGGAGACTATCTGCATAACCGGCGAGCAGAATTGCCTCCAGAGAGTGTCCAGCTTCTTTATTTCTCACGATATGCAGCCCCGCCGAACGCCGAGCGGATTGGAGTTCTCCACCGAGGACCTGATTCGTGCGGTCGAGATCTACGACCAAGTCGGGTAAGAGCAACAGACGACCTCCGGTGCGGAACAACCTCTCGCCCAAGGTGCAGAGTGCTTCGGTTGCTGCGCACCATGATGACGACTCGGACAGCGGCCCCGCGGGAGCGTCATAGAGAGGCCCTGTATCTCGTAACGATCGCCGCAAGAGGCAGGAATCACTACTGTTGAGTCCATGCTTGAATCGCTTCACCCTGATGTGCGCTCGGCGATAGAGGCCTTTGTCCGTCTTCCCCTCGATGCAGAGAATCTTGCGGCCGTTCGGGCAACGCCCTATCCGCCGGTGCCGGTGTTCGACGCGGTTGAGATGCGCGACCACGTCATCGACGAGACGACTGGTCTGCAGGTTCAGTCCTACCGCCCAAGGGGCCTCGGCGGAAGACTCCCGTGCGTCTACTACATCCATGGTGGCGGCTACATCCGGGGTACCCATGCCATAAGCAGCCCCCGCGTCTACCAGTGGATCTCCTCGCGTCCCTGCGTCTACGTCTCGGTGGACTACCGTCTGGCACCCGAGACGCCCTTTCCCGGGCCTCTCGAGGACTGCTACGCCGGCCAGAGGTGGTTACACCAGCACGCCGACGAACTCGGGGTGGACAACGCTCGGATCGGAGTGAACGGGATAAGCGC
>Ga0307374_10002188_pt1 | contig 35137 bp, 35 predicted proteins | sample OX3MG_FD_202532 | JGI IMG/M metagenome (GOLD analysis project Ga0307374, IMG submission 202532) | Soil microbial communities from Risofladan, Vaasa, Finland - OX-3 | ecosystem: Environmental > Terrestrial > Soil > Coastal area > Acid sulfate soil | place: Finland: Risofladan, Vaasa | collected... | reverse complement strand
GATCACAGCGCTTCCCATCATGATGGGAGCTACTCTACTGAGGGCCGCCCGACCGGTCGGAGGGCTCGGGCGCCGAAGTGATCGCGGGCCCGTCGACAGTGGGGGGTCGGGCCCTACCTCGGCGCGAGCGGGGCTGCGGTCGGTCGTACGACGAGAACGCGGAGGTGGTTGGGCAACCGCATCCGCCGATGATCGCCATCGTCGGCACTCACGGCCCCATCTGTCGACTCGTTTCCGCGGCGGCCGCCTGCTCCGCCCGGTAGGCCGCTACCGCAGCATCGGCCCGCCGCTCGTCATCCCTCAACCACTGCAGCACGGCGACGTCCAGCATGATCTCGAAAGGGAGGGCGGCCGGCACCCAGGCAACCCCGGCACCCCATTGCTGGTCGGTGAGGGCCGAGATGCCGCCGGGCCGGCTGGCGAGGTGGAAGTAGGGCGCGTACCAAGCGTGGCCCGAGAACCCCAAGGTCACTGCGACCACCCACATCACGGCGGTTCCGGCCACCAGATAACCTGCCAGAGACCACGTCCCCAACTGGCGCTTGAGTGGCGCGCTGTCGACGGTCTGGGACCAGTAGAGCAGTCCGGTCACGACCAGGGTGACGTGCTCCAAGTCGTGGACGTAGAGGTTGTGCAGCGCGAGGTTATAGAGGTACGGCAAGTGCCAGGTCCAAAAGCCCAGGGCGAGCGCCGCCAAGCCAGTTGCCGGTCGGCGGAAGAAGTGACGCAGAGCGCTGACGTAGCGACGACGGAATAGGGCCAGGGCGCCTGGCGCAATCGCCCTGCGCCATCTCAGCGGCAGTCCCCGCCACACGGGGATCCAAGGAGCACCGACGACGATCAGCAGGGCGGCCACCACCTGCAGCAGGCAGTGCTGCACCATGTGCACCCAAAACAGCTCCTCGGCGAGGTAGTCGATCGGTGACGAGAGCGTCAGCAGGATCACTGCCAGCCCGGCATAGAACGCCACTGCGCGCCAGTAGCGCGAGCGTCGATCCTGCTCCCGGTCGGCCCAGGCTGTCAGCCTGCGTCCCCGCCAGTAGAGCCACCCGGTGAGCAGTACCGGGATCCAGACGCTCGGCGCCAAGGAGTAGCCGTAGAGGTGGGTCCAGGGAGACCACAGGCTCATCGACCATCTCCCGGCAATGGGGCGGTCGGGGTCCGCCGAGCGAGGATCTCAAGCCTGGCCCCGAACCCCGGGTTGAGATCCTCGGACCCGGACCGACCCACGTGCAGTCCGGAGCAGCGGTCCGGCCCGTCCGCGGCGAAGGGTCCCCGGATCACGACGTTTTGTGACGCGCGGGCTCCCCCCATCACCGAGGGGTGGGTAGCCCGGCCGGGGGTGTCGATGGGAAATTGGAGGACCGTCCCAGCGCGCCACGGGCCAAGTGAGGCCGGAGGACGCGCCTCCAGGACGTCGGCGCAGAACAGGCTCGCCGCTGCCCGAACTCCGACGCGTCGTCGCCAGGTCTCAATGGTGGTGTTCGACCGATCGAGCGCCGTAACGGCCGTGGGCCGACGATCGGGCAGGCGGTTCACCAGAGTCGACGTCCCGCCGTCCTCCGCCAGCACCGCTTCGTCTCGAGCGAGGGCCAACGCGTCGATCAAGGGCAGCGACATGATTAGGCTCCGGCTGATCCCAGCTGACGAGCTGACATCAAATGTGGTGGAAATCGATCCGGGCCGGCGACTGACCTGGGCGAGGCTGACGGCATAGCTTGCCAAGCAACAGAACTCTACGTGACCCGCTGAAACGGGTTAGCGCTGGAGGCTGCGCCGTGTCTGCAAAGTACCAGATCCTACCGCCCGCCGCATCGGGGCCGGCCCCGATATCAACTGGTAGCGGAGTCGCGGGGATTGCGGCCAGCCACCTGCCCGAGCCCACGATCAACCGAGGAGGGGAGGGGTGGAGGTCGGGCAACACCGGCGTGCGGGATGGGCCCCCAGAGGTGGTTGCAGCCGGCTTCAAGTCGGTGATCTGGCACCGCTACCAGCGCCGCTCTACCGATCGCCACCAGTTGCTGGCGAAGGGACCCCAAGGGTCAGTCCAGATTGCTATGGCCCGTCTTTTCCGGACTGACCATCGGAGTCCCCTCCCCGGCGGCGCCAACCGGCCGTGCCCGGACCAAGAGCCTGATCGGACGGTCCACGGCCAAGTAGTCCCACGCCCAGTTGAGCAGGGTGATCACTCGCGCGCGGAAGGTGAGGATGTTCACCAGATGCACCACCAGCCAGAGCACCCAGCCGATGAAGCCGCTGAACTGAAACGGACCGATCTGCGCGATGCCGGAGTTTCGCCCGACCGTGGCCATGATCCCCCGATCACGGTAGCGGAAGCCTGCCAGCGCCCGACCCTCAACCAGGGCCAGGATATTGCGTGCCGCCAGGCGAGCTTGTTGGATCGCTACCTGGGCGAGCATGGGCAGATCATCGAGGCCGGCGAGGTCACCGATCACCAGCACCTCCGGATGGTCCGCAAGCTGCAGCGTCGAACTCACCGGCACCTTTCCGTTGCGGTCGAGGTCAGTCCCCAGCCGGGCACCCAAGGGAGCTCCCCGGACCCCCGCGGTCCACACCACCGAAGTGGTGGGGAGGACGCGCCCGTCGCTCAGCGTCAGGCGATCGCTCTCAATGCTCCGGACCGGGCTGTTCAGCAGGACTTTGACGCCGCGACCCGACAAGGAGCGGGTGGCCGCCTGCCGTAGGCGGGGTTTGAAGCCCCCCAATAAATCGCTGGCCGCCTCTACCAGCAGCACCTGGGCCGCGGAGATGTCGACGTCCCGGAAGTCCTTGGTCAGCACCAGGTGGATCAGCTCCAGGAGGGCCCCCGCGAACTCGACGCCAGTGGGACCGCCGCCCACGACGGTGAAGGTGATCAGCTGGGCTCGGCGCTCCGGATCCGGCTCCCAGCTGGCCATCTCGAACCGCTGGAGCACCCAGTTCCGGAGGGCGAGTGCGTCAGGTAGGGTCTTCAGTCCCAGCGAGTGCTCGCGTAGGCCGTCGTTGCCGAAGTAGTTGCTCACGCTGCCCGCAGCCAGCACCAGGTAGTCGTAGGGAATCGGTCCCTGATTGGTGTTGATGCAGCGTTGCTCCAGGTCGACATCGAGCACCTCGGCCAGGTGGAAGGTGCAATTCCGCACTTTCCGCAGCAACTTGCGCACTGGTTGGGCGATCTCGGAGGGGTTGAGCAGTGACGAGGCCACTTGGTAGAGGAGGGGAGTGAACAGGTGGTAATTGCTGCGATCGACCAGGGTCACGTCGACTCGGGCACCCCGCAGGCTCCGGGCCAGGGTGAGACCGCCGAAGCCGGCCCCAACGATGACCACTCGGGGTCGGCCCGAACTTGCCCGTGCCGGTTCCCGGGTAACCGGGCCACTAGCCGGCCGGCTGTCCGCGATGACTGTCTCCTTGGATTCCCCGGGTGCCTGGACCACTCTGCAGGGTAGCTCGGATCGCGTCCCCGGTCTGCCCGGCCCGGGCTCGGCGGCGACGGAGAGTTCCCGCGGCCGTGGTTGGGAAAAGACCCCACGATCAGGGCACCGTGGGGTCTCCAGTGGTCGGGTAAGCCTACGTCGGGGCGGGGGTTACTGGGCCGGACCGGTCCCCAAAGTCACGGTCGCGTTGTGGCTGTTGTCACTGGAATCCACCCAGGTCAAGGCGATGCTCTGACCGGGTTTGGCGGCCGAGATCACTGCGCCCAGGGAGGCCTCCGAGGTGATCGTCGAGCCATTGGCCACGGTGATGACGTCACCCGCCACCAGGCCGACCGTGGCGGCGGCTGTCTGTGGGAATACGTTGGTGACCAGAGCTCCCGAGTTGACCGGAGGGGTGTACTGGCCGAAGCCGCCAAAGCCGCCGTTGCCCGCTGCACTGCTGGCGCTCTGGACATCCACCCCGAGGAAGGCGGGCAGCCCGAGGTGCACGGTGGAGCTGCCCTGACCCTGTTGAATAGCGCTGGCGATCGTCAGCGCACGGTTGATGGGAATCGCGAACCCGACCGTAGAGCAGGAGCTCGAGGCGGAGGCAGTGGCGGCGGCGGTGTTCATCCCCACCACCTGGCCGGCCGAGTTGGCGAGCGGACCTCCGGAGTTTCCGGAGCAGAGTGAGGCATCGCTCTGCAACAGACCGGTGAGGTTTTCACTGCTGCTGTTGCCCTGGTCGGAGGCAGTTATCGAACGACCCAGCGCGGTGATCGCCCCACTGGTGACGGTTGGCCTGCCGGGCAGATCGAGCGCGTTGCCGATGGCAACGACCGGAAGACCGACCGCGACGGTCGATGAGTTCCCGACGGTGATGGTCTGCAGCCCGGAGGCGTTCTCGATCTGCAGCAGGGCGATATCCTGGGTCACGTCGTAACCGACCACCTTGGCCGGGTACTTGGCCCCGACCCCATCCACCTGCACGGTGATGCTGGTGGCGCCATCGATCACGTGATTATTGGTCAGGACCTCGCCGTTGGAGGTGAGCACCATTCCGGTGCCGGCCGAGGTCGCGTTGGCATAGCCGTCAACCGCCGTGATATCGACCACCCCGGGCTCGACCTTGGCGGTCACTGCGGACACGTTCAGAGTTCCGGTCTTCGCCGTCACCCCCGACGAGGCCGCGGGCTTGGGGATGGACTGCGTGGCCTGGGGGCTGCTGGAGCTGGACGGAACTCCGATGCGGTAGCCGACGAAGCCGACCGCGACCAGGACGGCCAGGGCGGTCGCGGCAGCGCCCCAGCGCTTCGCCCAGTTGGGGCCGCTCGCACCCGGATGTGCGAAGCCGACGACCGTCGGGGGCGGTCCGGATCCTGGGGGAGGCGGCGAGTACGGTCCCGCGAACTGATCCTGGGGGGGATGGTTGAAGGTTGCCCCGGCCGAGCCGGGCTCGGTCGGGTTGGTCCACCCGGAGACGACCGGGGCGGCCTCGGGGGGTTGGGGTTGGGGGGTCTCATCGTGACGATCGGGGTTGCTGTCCACTGGTCTGGCACCTATGTTGTACGCGTCCCAAGCGGCTGCGGTAAGCGGGAACGTCGCGTGGCTACTCTGATCTCAGAAATTGAGTGTGGTCTTCCCCACTTGGAGTAGTGTGAGAGAAAGCTGGGAAGTCGGCGAGAATCGCAGCTGGCGCTCGCCACGGGCCCACCACCCGGCAATCGAGTGGGGCATTCGGCCGGTGAGCGACTCGGTGAACGCGAGGAGGGGTCCGATTGGCTGAGATCACGGTATATGGGGCCCCTTGGTGTCCCGACTGCAAGCGCAGCAAGCAATTCCTGGCCCAGCACCGGGTCGACTTCAAGTGGGTCGACATCGATCAGGACCAAGCCGGACTCCAACTGGTCGAGCGGCTGCAGCAGGGGGGGCGCACGATCCCGACCATCGTGTTCGGGGAAGGGGATTTCCTGCTCGAGCCCAGCGACGAGGAGCTCGCCCAGAAACTGGGCCTCTCGCTCCAGGCCGACCGCGCCTTCTACGACGTGGCGATCGTCGGCGGCGGCCCGGCAGGACTGGCCGCCGCGATCTATGCGGCGCGCGAGGGAATGGACGCGATCGTGATCGACAAGAGCGCCCTGGGGGGCCAGTCAGGGGTGACCGAGCGGATCGACAACTACCCCGGTTTTCCCGAGGGCATCGGTGGGGCCGATCTGGCGGAGCGGTTTGTCGCCCAGGCCCGTCGCTATCTGGTCGAACTGCTGCCAGCAGTCTCGGTGGCCGAGATCCGCTCCGAGGGAGAGGATGTGGTGCTAAGCCTGGGGACGGGGCAGGAGGTTGCGGCGCACGCGGTGATCCTGGCCACCGGGTCCTCTTATCGCCGTCTCGGAGTTCCCGGTGAGGACGACCTGATCGGGGCGGGAGTGCACTACTGTGCCACCTGCGATGGGCCGTTCTACAAAGGTGCGGAGGAGCTGATGGTGATCGGGGGTGGGAACTCCGCCCTTGAGGAGGGGCTCTTTCTGACCCAGTTCGCCCAGCGGATCCGGGTGCTGCAGCGGGGGCCCGAGCTGACCGCCTCCCGTCTCCTCCAGGACAAGGTCCTCAATCATCCCCAGTTTTCAGTGCACACCAACGTCGAGGTGCTCGAGCTGCAGGGACAGAGCCGGCTCGAAGGAGTCGTGGCGAGGAGCGTGGAAACCGGTGAGGAGTTTCGCTGGAATCCGGCGGCGGCATTTGTCTTCATCGGACTTGATCCCAACACCCAATTCGTCAAAGGCGCCGTGACGCTGGACGACCGCGGCTTCATTCAGGCCGATGCGATGTTCCAGACCTCGCTCGACGGGGTGTTTGTGGCCGGTGATGTGCGCGAGGGATCCACCAAACAGCTGGGCTCTGCGGTGGGGGATGGGATCGCCGCGCTGCTCGCGGTTCGAAGGTACCTCCAGGACCATCACCACCTCGCCGAGATCGTCTAGCTCGCACACCGGTAATCTGCTGCTCGACCTCGCCTGTCGCGGCTGGGCACCGAGCGTGGGCCGGCATCACCCGGAGCTGGCTACCGGACGGCCACCGCCAAATCGGCGGTCTACTGCCCCCGCTTGCGGCGCCGATGGGCGCGGTCAACTCGGAACAGGGCCAAAACGACCCAGATGATCAGGGCGAGAACGACCAGGTGGAGGACCAGGCCGACCACCAAGGGCAACAAGAAGAAGACCACAAAGAGGATCAGCAGGACCACGACGATGGCCATCAGCGGGTGACGGAGCAAGTGCATGACGGTCCCCACCTTACGCGTCTCGGCCAGGAAATGTCGCCCAGCGGGGTCGGCGGGATGAGTGGTCAAGCGGCGCGCATCCGCCTCACCCGCTCCGAGCAGGCGAAGTTCGAACCTGCTGGGATCTGGGCACATCAGCCCAGGGTCTGGTCCGGGAAGTCGATTGCCCCGCCCTCGTCAGGGGTTGCCCTGGGGGACCCGCCGAAACGCCTCCGGCGCCGCCGGATCACCGTGAAGCCCAGTCCGGCCGCCACCAGGCAGCTGATGGCGCCCGTCAACAGTCCGACCCGCGGACCTAGGGAGCTCGTGATCCAACCGATCAGCGGACCTCCGATCGGGGTGGTCCCCTGAAAGGCGATGGCCCAGAGCGCCATCACCCGGCCTCGCATACGGGGTTGCGCGGTCAGCTGCAGGGTGGTGTTGCCCCGCGCGATGAAGGAGATGCTCGCCCAACCAACTGCGGCTAGAGCAATGTATTCGAGAGTGAGGGTAGGGGCGGCGGCAGCCAGCAGCAGCACCACCCCGAAGACGGTGGCCGCGATCGAAACCGGGCGCAGCCCGGTGCGCCCGCGGGCCGCGGTGGCGAGTCCGCCTCCGATGGCCCCGACGCCCATCGCTGCGGTCATGAATCCGTAGGCCCGGGGCCCGCCATGAAACGTGTGGCTTGCGACCACCGGAAGCACGACCTGGAACTCGTAGGCCAGGGTTCCGATCACAGCCATCATCAATAAGGGCACAGCCAGCTCCGGGACGCCCGTGACATAGCGCACGCCGGCCCGCAGCTGACCTCTCGCTCGTCCGCTGGGCAGGCTGGGGTGAATCTGGGAGTGATCCATGGTGACCAGGGAGGCCACCACCGCGACGAAGCTGCCCGCGTTGATCAGGAAGCACCAGCCCACCCCCACCGACGCGATCAGCAGACCAGCGGCCGCCGGGCCGACGGCTCGAGCCACGTTCACCAGCACGGAGTTGAGGCTCACCGCGTTGCGCAGATCCTTGGCCCCGACCATCTCCATGATGAAGGCCTGCCGACTGGGGTTTTCGAAAGTGTTGTTAATGCCGAGCAGGGCCGCCAGGATGAAGATCTCCCAGAGTTGGATCTGCTTGGAGAGGGTGAGCATGCCCAAGACCAGGGCCTGGACTCCCATCAGGGATTGCAGAAGCACCATCAGTCGGCGCTTGTCCACCCGATCCGCGATTACCCCGCCGTAGGCCCCGAGCAGAAGCACCGGCAGGGTTTGGACCGCCACCACCAGTCCGAGCACCACGGCCGAGTGGGTGAGGATGAGCACCAACCACGATTGGGCGGTGGTCTGCATCCAGGTGCCCACCATCGAGACGGTCTGGCCCGAGGCGTAACGCCGGTAGTTGGGGATGGAGAGCGCGGCGAAGGTGACCCGCGACGCGCGGGAGACTCTGCTCACGGATTCAGGGGTCGGCGGCCCGCAGAGCGTCGGCGAGAGCCTCCAGAGCGGGAATCGCGTCGATCAATCGCCGCCGCTCGGACGCCGCCAGCTCCTGCAGCCGTTGCCCCAACACGTCGTTGCGCTCCGCCTGAATCCGGCGCTGCAACCGGCGACCAGTTGTCGTGGGGAAAAGCAGGGCTGCTCGACCGTCGTGGGGATCGGGGCGCCGCGCGATCAGCCCCGCCCGGTTCAGCTTGGCAGCGATCCGGGACAGCATGGTCGGATTGATCCCCTCCAACTGGGAGAGCTCGGCGAGGCCGAGCGGGCCGTGGCGCACCACGCTGGCCAAGACCGAAAGCTGTGTGGGGGTGAGCTGAGCCCCCGCCTCAGTCCGGCGGAGGCGCCGGGACAGCCGACCGATCAGAATCCGCAGAACGGCGGCTGGTTCGAGGGGGGTCGTTTCAGTGGACATCTGTGGCCAATTATTTGCCTGCCGGCAAGCAGTATATCCGGGATTCCCGGGTTTCGCCGCCCCCTTCCGGGGAGCTGCGCCATCCTCAGGGTGGGGGAGCTCGGGGCGGCCAACCGCCGCCGGACCTCAGGTTGCCCGTCCAGATGTTGGAGGGTGTGCCGTTCCGTCGGCTGACTCGTTGTTCTAGTCAAGTGATTACCGAATCGACCCGCGTCAAGGACAGGGAGACGCCGCCTGGGTCGGGCGTCGCCACCTCGCGACGAGCCCGACGGGGCGGAGCTCAGGCGCCCTTCGAGCTCCCCCCCGAGCAGGCCATGGCGCTCGTCCTGATCAGCGCCGCCGGCATCCCGGACGCCCAGCTGGCCGCTCGATTCGGGATGGCGATTCCCGCGGCGGCTAGGGTGAGGGCGGCACTGCTGCGTCGGCGGTTGGTTCATCTGGTTCCGGCTGGTCCGGCCGGCGCTGACTCGCGCTTGGTTCCAACTGCACGCGGGCTGCTCGGGCTTCGCTGGTTGGAGCAGCTGTCGACAGCGCTTCCACCAACCCTCTTCGACCCGGTTGACCCGCTGCCTGACGGTCCCTTCAGAGTAGTCGACGGGATCTCGATGCCGGAACGCTCGGCAGCCAATCGGCCTGGGGTCGGAAGGAGGGTGAGCCGCGACCGGCCTCCCAACCAACACCGGGAGTTCACTGCCGATTTCGAGACGGACCGGGAGGAGATCTTCCAGCGAGGGCTGATCAACGTCACCCTGGGAACCGGTCTGTTCGGTGGCGCCGCCCTGATTGGCATCCTCCAACAGTCGGAGCGGGCCGTCTTGGTGAGTCTCGGGGTGGGTGGATTCCTCGCGGTCGTATTCTTCCTGCGCGCGAGTGCGGTCCTCTTCCGCCCAACTCGAGCCCAGCCGTGGATCATGAGCAGCTGGCGGCCCCTGACGGCAGCGCTGCGATCAACTCGGCGCCGCCCGCAGCCGCCATCGGGTCGTGCCCTGGGGTGAGCCGGGCGGCCCGACCAGGCCGCTGAAATCGCTCTCGGCGGCTTCCTCATTGTCGACAGAGTGAGTGGCATTTGGCATGATAGGGGGGCCGTGAGTCATGCCCGTGAGATCTTTCGCTTTCCCAACCCGGTCAACGAGGTCGCCGCGCGGATCGTTGCCGGGGGCGTGGCGCTGATCGGATTGGTCGCGCTGGCGGCTCAGTTACCTTGGCTGAGTGCGGTGCTGGCGGTCGGGTTCCTGGCCCGCGTCGTGAGCGGACCCACGCTCAGCCCGCTTGGTCAGCTGGCCACTCGGCTGATCGCGCCGCGGCTGGCGAGCCCCAAATTCGTGGCCGGACCTCCCAAGCGATTCGCCCAGGGCATCGGGTCGGTCCTGACCGTCACCGCCAGCATCACCTACTTCGGGCTGGGACTGACCACGGTGACTTACGTCCTCCTGGCTGTCCTGGTGGTCGCGGCGACCTTGGAATCGGTGTTCGCCCTGTGTCTCGGCTGCCAGGTGTTCGCGGTGCTGATGCGGCTCGGGGTGGTCCCCGAAGAGGTCTGTGTTGCCTGCGCGGACATCTGGAGTCCGGCGGCCCGGGCATTACGGGCCCAATCCACGGCCACTCGCCAGTCGGCCGGACCGTAGTCGAAGCCCTCTGACCCCTCGCTGACAGCTAGCGCCACTCCCTAGTCGTCGGCGCCGGGCTGCCAAGGCGGTCGCTCGGGGGCACACCGTCTTCTCCCTATGCTTGAGAGATGGGTGCAGAGGGGGAGACCCTGGGGCCGATCGCCACTGCCCCCAGGGCCGGCAGCCGGATCCTCCTCATGGTTTCCGCCTCGCACGCCGGGCAGCACATGTACTCCGCGCTGCTGCCGCTGACCTACTCCTACGTGCTGATCTCCTTTCACATCAGCTACGCGGAGTTGGGTCTGGCGGTGGGGGCTTCGAGCGTCGTCGGGGGGCTCAGCCAGATCACCGCCGGGTTCGTCAGTCGCCGAGTCTCCGCCCGCTGGATCCTCGGCTCCCAGAACTTGGTGGTGGGGCTCTGCGCGGTACTCGGATCGCTGGCCCCGACCTATCCCCTTTTCGCCGGAGCTCAAGGGGTGGCCCAGCTTGGCGCCAGCCAACAGCACCCAGTCGGGAGCGCGGTCCTGGCCCGAACCTATCCCCACCGACGGGGCGGGGCTCTCAGCTTTCATACCATCGGCGGCAGCCTGGGATCGCTCATCATCCCGCTGCCCGCCGCGTTCATGCTGTCACGGCTGGGCTGGCGTCCCACCCTGCTGATTCTCTCCGCCCCGCTCTTCCTGATCGGGCTGATCCTGCTGCTCACGTTTCCGGTGATGGATCGAGAGCACTTCCGGCCCAGGCTTCCCGGGCGCCCCCGCCTGCGCTGGCCCAGCCTGCCCCGCTCCGAGCTGATCCATCCCCGGGTGGTGATCTTGGGAATCCTGGCCGCGACCGTGGCGGCGGGCGGCCGAGGTCTGGGGACGCTCAACGCCTACGTTCCCCTGTATCTGCGCAACCAGGGCCACTTTTCCGAAGTTCAGGTCGGTCTGATCTTTGAACTGATGCTCCTGGGGGCGGTCGTCGGTCCCCTGATCGGGGGAGCCCTCTCGGACCGCCTGGGGCGGCTTCCGGTGCTCTGGGTGGCCTACGTCGTCGCGGCGGTCTTCGTCTTGGCTTTGGGCCGCTCCGCCGGGCTGCCTCTTTCCGAAACCCTGGCGCTCGCCCTGGTCGTTGGGGTCTTCGCCTACATCGAGAACCCTCTGCTCCAGGCGCTGGTCAGTGACGGTGTGACGCGCGACGGGCAGTCCAGCGTGTTCGGAATTTACTTTGCCCTCGCCTACGGGGTCGGGTCACTCTGGGTGGCCCTCCTGGGCTGGGTGATCGGCACCTTCGGTTTCACCGCCGCCTTCACCATCATGGCCGGCTCCTACCTGGCCGCCGGAGCGATCCTCATCCCCTGTTGGGGGGTGGTCCGCCGCCAGTCAACGGTGTAGCTTGAGGCCCTGTCAACTGCGGCGCCGCTGCCTGGTGAGCGCCGCGAGGCACGACCCCGGGGGTAGTTTCCCGCCCGGCCCATTGCGCTGGCCAGACCCCGATCGGTAGCGTCCCGGGGGTGCGTCACCTGCCCATCTTCGACATTCGAATTAGGACGACCCGCTTGGAGCTGCGTCTGCCCGACCTGGAACTGCTCGACGAGCTGGCGAGCCTGGCCGCCCAGGGGGTGCATCCGCCAGAATCCATGCCGTTCGGGGAACCCTGGACCGATGTGGCGTCGCCCGAGCTGGAGCGGAACGTGGTCCGCTGGAACCTGCTCCAGCTGGGAAATTGGCGAGCCGAGTCGTGGAGATTCAATCCGGTGGTTCTCCAGGCCGGCCGGGTGATCGGGACGCAGGGGATCTCGGCCGATGGCTTTGCGGTCACCCGCACCTTCCATTCCGGCTCCTGGCTGGGTCGGAGCTATCAGGGTCAGGGGTTAGGTAGGGAGATGCGAGCGGCAGTCCTTCATTTCGGTTTTTTCTGCCTGGGTGGGCAGATCGCTCTGAGCGCAGCCTTTCGGGACAACCTCGCCTCCCTCGGGGTCTCGCGCTCGCTCGGCTACCGAGAGAACGGAGAGGTGGTCGTCGAGCGTCGGGGACTACCGGCAGCCCAGATCAGCCTGCGGCTCAGCCGCGAGCAGTGGGAGGAGGTAGAGCGGCCCGAGGTCGAGGTGGAAGGGATCGGGCATTCCCTCGACCTCTTCGGGGTGTAGCTGGTGGCGGTTGGCCCCGGCGAAGTCGCGGGCAAGGTGCGCTTGCTGAGTGGGGAGGTGGTGGCGTCCTTGCTCCATGGTCCGGAGCTCCTCGAGCCGATCGCCCAGGCCCTGGTGAGCTACAGCTCGGGGGCCGCCTCTGCGCCCCCGCGAGCGGGAGCCGCCGCGCCGGGAGGGTGGTTGGCGGCGATGCCCGCCTACCTACCCGACCGGACGCTGTCGGCCAAATTGATCTCGGTATTCCCGGCCAACACGGCCGCCGGCCAACCCTCCCACCAGGGGATCGTCGCCCTCTTCGATGCCGCGGACGGGCGTCCCCTGTGTGTCATGGACGCCCGCCACATCACCGCCTTGCGGACCGCGGCGGTGTCGGCGCTCTCCGTGCGCGAGCTGGCCCGTCCCGGGGCCCGAATCTTGGCCGTCCTGGGGTCAGGGGAACAGGCCCGGTCGCACCTACAGCTGGTGGCCGCGGTACGTCCGTTCAGCGAGGTCCGGGTCGCTGCCCGCAACCGCGAGCGGGGCCTGGCCCTGGTCGGGGAGTTTCCCGGGAGCCAATTCGCCCCCTCGTTCGAGGCAGCGGTGCGCGGAGCCGATGTGGTGCTCTGCTGCACCGACTCCCGGGATCCGGTGGTCCGACTCTCCTGGTGCCGCGACGGAGTGCACCTGGTCTCGGTGGGGACGGGAGCCGAGCTTGACGAGTTCACCCTGCGCGAGGCCCACCTCTTCGTCGAGTGGAGGGGCGCGGTGAGCAGCCCTCCTCCCGCGGGGGCGATCGAACTCCAGGGACTCAACCCGGAGGCGGTCACGGAGCTGGGTGAACTGCTGGCTGGGACTCAGCCGGGCCGGCTCTCCGCCGCTGAGGTCACGGTTTTCAAGTCGACCGGTCTGGGGGTGGAAGATGCCGCCGTGGCGCGGACCGTTTACGACTCGGCGCTGCGCGAGGGGCTGGGCGTCTCGGTGGCTTGGTGAGCTGACCCCGGGGGAGCTGAAGCGGTGCCCGACGGCGCGCCCGGGTAGAGCTCGCAGGGGCCGAGTCGTCATCATCCAGGCTCCGGGCCCGGAGGTACCGCTCCGTGTGCTGGAGCAGGTCGGAGAAGATCCGTCGCAGGATGGGGTCGAGGTCGGAGCGCCCCAGGTTGTCGCGGCAACACATAGTCAGCTCCTCGCTCGGGGCGAGGGAGAGCGGCAGCCAGGTGCCAACCTGGACCGTGAATTCCCCGCCGCGCCCCGCCAGCAGCTGGTCGAAGAATTCGGGCAGCTGGGGGAGGTAGGGCAAGAGCAGCTCCTCCTGCCCGACGCCCCCCAATCGGGCGCTGACGCCGCGGGCCTCCTCGACGGTGATCTCCGGGGCGGCCAGTCTGGCCCAGGCCCACTCTTTGGCAGCAGCGGTTGGCTGCGCCGCCCGGGCTCCCTGGGCGCGCACCAGTCCCGTGGAGCTTGGATCGGCGGCCCGCGCCGCGTCGATCTCCGCCTGACCGGCCGCCCCTCGAGCAGCCAAAGCTTGGACCAGCCGCCAGCGAAGTTCGGCATCCAGCGCCACCCCCTGGGGGAGGTCGGCGCCTTCGAGGAAGCTCCGCAGCTGGGCAACCTGCTCGGCGGTGGTGGCCAGCCCGACGAACGCTCGCAACCAAACCGCCTGCTGGTCACTCTGGGCGGGGGATCCAGAGAGCGCCTGCCAGGCCACCTGCGCCAGCTCCGTCTCCAGTTCGAGGCGTCGCCGGGGAGCCCCGTAGCGCCTGGTCGCCTGGCGAAAGTTGCCGAGCACCACCTCCACCAAGGTGGTGACCGGCTCGCTCGCGATGTGGGCGGCCACCATTCGGGCATAGCGATGGGCCGGCAATTCCAGGTCGCGGACGGAATCCCAATTTAGATCCCAGATCAGGGCTCGGGCCAGGGGGTCTTCGACCACGCTGAGGTGGAGTTCAGCCGTTTCCTGGGAGACCGGATCGAGCCGAATCTTGGCGTAGGTGAGGCCGCCGTCGTTGGGTAGCAACAATGCCGGACGCAGGCTCCCCACCAGCTCCGCGGCGGAGGTCCGCGCCCCCTCCACGTCCAGCTCGACGGCGCCGGTGCGACGCAGCTGGTGGCCCACCCAGTCGAAGCGTCCGAGGCGGACCCGGTGAGGTCGAAGCGTGGGCTGGCGCTCTCCGCCGCTCTGCACCACCTTCGCCCGGGTGATCAGGGAGCCCGGCTCCAGCTTCCGGCTCTCGACCTCGCAACGGAGCAGGTTCACGCCGACTGTCTCCAGCCACAGTCCGGCCCAACGGTGGAGATCCCTGCCCGAGGTGGCCTGAAGTGCCGACACCAGGTCGCCGAACTCCGCGTTCGCCTCCCGGTGCTGCATCAGGTAGGTGTGCAGAGCGTCGAAAAAGTTCTCCTCGCCGACGTAGGCCACCAGCTGACGAAGAGCGGCTGCTCCCTTCTCATACGTGATGGTGTCAAAGTTGGCTCGAACCGATTCCACGTCGGGCACCGGCGTGGCCACCGGATGGGAGGTTTCCAGCTGGTCCCGGGCACTGGCCAACTGCTGGCTGACGATGGCGAAGCTCACCCAAGCATCGGAAAACTCCGTCGCCCGGTCGACCGCCCAGACCGCCATCAGGTTGGCGAAGCTCTCGCTCAGCCAAAGATCGTCCCACCAGCGCATCGTCACCAGGTCCCCGAACCACATGTGCGCCATCTCGTGCATGATCAGGTCGGCTCGGTCCAACCGCTGGCCGGTCGTCACCGCGCCCCGCCAGAGATAGTCGTCGGCGATGGTGACGCAGCCGGGAGACTCCATCGCCCCGTTGGCCTTCTCGGGACAGAAGACCTGATCGTATTTGGCAAAGGGATAGGGGATTCGAAAGACCCGCTCGAAGTAGTCCAAGCCCTGGGCGGTGATCCGGAACAGCTCAGCGGCGTCCAGATAGGGAGCCAGGGACTGGGCGCAGTAGAGGCCAAGCGGGGTCGCTCCGCGCTGGCTCTCCACCCGGTGAAAGGGGCCGGCGGCGATCCCAACCATGTACGGGGACAGCGGCATGGTCGGGGGAAAGCCCCACCAGCGGCAGTGATCCCGAGAATCGACCTCCTCCGCCTGGCCGGGCTCGGCCGACACCACCACCCAGTCCTCGGGGACTCGAATCCGGAAGCGAAACGAGCCCTTCAGGTCCGGTTGGTCAAAGCAGGGAAAGCTTCGGTGAGCCTCGTAGGGCTCGAAGTCGCTGAAGATGTAGACCCGGCCGTCCACCGGGTCCACGCTGCGATGGAGTCCAAGGACGGTCTGGTCGTAGCTCGCCGTGCCTCTGACCAATATTGAGTTGTGCTGGGCCAGCCGGGGCAGCTCGATCCGGCGACCGTCGTAGGCTGACCCGGGGAGGGGCTCGCCGTTGCAAACCATCTCGGTGACCCGGACCACCTCGGCCTCCAGGAAGGTGGTGGTCCCCGGCGCGACCGCCTGGAATTCCAGTCGGGCCTCGAAGCCGAGTTGCGAACTGCCCTGGGTCAGGTCGAGTTCGATGAAGTAGGTCAGGTTCTCGACCAGCTGGGACCGCGCCATCGCCTCCGACTGGGTCAGGGTGGCGGGCGGTCGGGCCATCGGGCGCAGTTTAGCTCGGCCGCCCGACTCGCTCAGGGCCGGGCCAGTTCATAGGTCACGTCCGCCACCGCGAAGTCGGCGCTGCCCAGCAGCGCAGCCTTGATGTGGAAGGCCCGATGGTTGTGCAGGATCTGGTTCCACCAGTGGCGCGTCACCAGTTCCGGGAGCACCACCGTGCAGAGCGCATCGCGGTTCTTCTCCCGATAGGCAGCCAGGTATCGGAGCACCGGCTGAACCACCGTTCGGTACGGCGAGACCAGGATCTCCAGCTGCGGCCGGGGGCGGTCGGGATCCCATCCGAGCTGGTCGGCCACCCAGGTGTCCCAGCTCACCTCGAGCTCGCGAGCCTCTTCGTCGGGCAGTACCCCGGGATCGTCCTGCTTGACTGCTCCTGGCGCCGGCTCGGCCTTGGCGGCGACATCACCAGGCTGCCCGGTGGCGATGTGCAGCGCGATCACCTCATCCGCAATCGCCTGCGCGTAGTGCAGCGCCCGGAGGGTGAGCACATCCAGGCCGGAAACGGGCACGATCGCCACCCGGCGGCGCAGCCCCGTGCTCTCCAAGGGGGAAGACTCCACCCGCCACTCGGCGGGATAACTCACCGCCACCACCCCGACCCGTCGCAGCAGAGCCATCTTCAGCCGCAGCGAGCGGGGATGGCGGACGAGTCCCAACAGCCCCGAGCTGGTCACCACATCCGGGACCATCACCGTCACCAAGCCCGGGCGCGATTCGCGGGACAGTCGGTCAATCAGCTCGAGCAGCGGCTTCAAGCGCTGGCCGGAGGGGGCGTTCTCGACAGCTACCTGCACCTGTCGTCGGGTGTCGGTCACGGCGGCTTGAATCCTCGGTCGCAGATCAGGATCGCCGGTGAGGTTGATCGCGATCACGTCGCGTCCGAGGGTCGCCGCATATTGCAGTGCGCGCAGCGCGGGAGGGTCCAGCGCCCAGATCGGAACCACTGTCCGATACGGTTCCAGGGGCCGATCCCCCACTCCGGCCGAGCGAATGCGACGACGGATGTCGACGTAATGGTGGCCGACAAACCAGAACAGCAAGACCAGAAGGGGGACGATGACCAGCACCACCCAGGCCCCCAGGTGGAACTTCACCACCATGACGATCACGTCGACGACTAGGGTCGCGACCGCACCCAGGCCGTTGACCAAGAGGCGGCGCCGCCAGTGGCCGGTGCGGTTGTGCAGCTGGTAGCGGACGAGCGCCGCCTGGGCCAGGGTGAAGGCGGTAAAAACCCCGATGGCGTACAGGTTGATCAGATGGTTGGTGTCAGCGTTGAAACCCACCACCACCATCACCGCAACCACCGTCAGAAGCAGGATCGCGCCGGAGTAGACGAGGCGGTCGCCGAATGCCCCAAAGCGGTGGGGCAGACGGTCGTCACGGGCGAGGAAGGCGAATAGGCGAGGGAAGCCGTTGAAACTGGCATTGGCGGCCAGGATCAACACCAGGGTGGTGGAGAACTGAATCACATAGAAAACAAAGTGTCCGGAGCCCCGGAAGGTGTCCGCGGCGATCTGAGCTAGCACCGTAGGGCTGCCGGAAGGCTTGGGCTCGACCCCGAAAATCACGTCCAGCACGGTCACCCCGATGAAGAGGAGCACCAGCAGGGCGCCCAGGAGCACCAGCGTCTTAGCCGCGTTGTCGCCCGGGGGATCCTGGAAGCTGCGCACGCTGTTGGACACGGCCTCGATCCCGGTCATCGAGGAACAGCCCGAAGCGAAGGCCGTCAACACCAAGAAGGGGGTCAGTGCCTCGGCTGGATTGAAGATGGGTGGGTAAACCCCAATCGGGTGATGGGCTCCGCCGGTCAACCCGACGAAGAGTCCGACGCCGATCAGCAAGAACATCGCCACCACGAAGATGTAGGTCGGTAGGGAGAACAACGCGCCCGCCTCCCGGACGCCTCGGAGATTGCCGGCGCAGAGCAGCACAATCAGCAGGACGGCGAGGGGTAGCCGCAGGGGGATCAGGCTGGGGAAGGCGGAGGCCAGGGCGTCGGACCCGGAGGACACGCTGACCGAGACCGTCAGCACGTAATCGATCAGGAGGGCGGCGGCGGCGACCATCGCCGGCCACTGCCCCAAGTAGTCCCGAGCCATGGCATAGGACCCCCCGTCGGCCTGTCTCAGGATCACCAGCTGGCGGTAGGAGAGGACCACCAGCACCATCAAGATTGCGATCGCGATGGCGATCGGGAGTTCGTAGACCAAGGCGCCCACCCCCGCCGCCGCCAAGACGGTCAGCCCGGCCTCGGGCCCGTAGGCCACCGACGAGAGCGGGTCGGAGGCGAGAATGGGAAGCGCCTTGAAGATGGGCAACCGTTCGCTCGCCATGGCCGAGGTTGGAAGCCGCGGACCGAGCACAATCCGCTTCAGCAGGTACTGGTACTTGGCCGGCCCGGCCCGGGGGATGTCGGCCTGCTGGGTGGCGACGAGCATGCCCTGGCGACCGCGACGGAATTCATCGAGCCGCTCGACCGAGACGTACCGGTTGCCCGGCAGCTTCCCCTGCCGTGGGACCCGGTGCTCTAGATCGCTGGGGCGCGTAGACCGATCGGTAGGCCGGCCTGCGTTGGGGTCGAAAGGTGACCCATTCGACCCCTGATCACTGACGTCTGGCGCGGCTCTTCTCCTGGACTCGACTGCCTGCTCCGCATTCCGAAGACCGCGAGGTCACCTGGGCTCCTCGCTCCCAGAACCGCACGTTAGCCAGCTGAGGTCGCCCCCGCAGGCTGGCAGTCCAGACGGGGATCCCGCCCGGGAGCATACCGGGACACTAACCTGGAGGTCTTCAGATGATCCCTGACCTGCTTCCGTACGAGCGGAATCGGGCTCGAGTCCGGCTCGGCCTGGCCCTCGGCTACTGGGGCGCCGCACCCCCGGCTGATGCCCAGCTGCTGGTCGACGAGGCGGAGCGGCTCGGGTTCGATTCGGTCTGGACCTCCGAGGCTTACGGCTCGGATGCGCTGACGCCGCTGGCATGGTGGGGCCGAGGCACGGAGAAGCTGCGGCTGGGCACGGCAGTGGCCCAAATCCACGGCCGCACCCCCGCGGCCACCGCGATGGCCGCCGCCACCCTGGACCACCTCAGCGGCGGCCGCTTCGTGCTCGGCCTGGGGGCCTCCGGGCCCCAGGTGGTGGAGGGCTGGCACGGAGCCCAATTCCAGGAGCAACTGCAGACGACCCGGGAGTACTTCGCCGTGGTTCGACAGATCCTGCGCCGCCAAGGACCGTTGGAATTCACCGGCAGCCGGTATCAGGTTCCCCGACCGGGCGGCAGTGGCAAACCGCTCACCCTGACCGTCCATCCGCGCCGCGCTGACCTGCCGATCTGGCTGGCCGCCCAGGGACCCAGGAATACGGCGCTGGCCGCTGAGATCGCCGATGGCTGGCTCGCCGGATTCCACGCGCCCCGAGCCGCGGGATGGCAGCGGCAGGCGCTGGCGGAAGGCTTCACCCGGCGCCCGGCCGAACTGGGTGGCTCGAGTTTTGAGGTCGGGGCCAGTCTCTTCCTGGCGGTGGACGATGATCTGGAGCGAGCCGCCGACCGCTTCCGTCCCATGCTGGCCCTCTATGTGGGAGGGATGGGCTCGGGTCGCCAGAACTTCTACTTCGATCTCTTCGCCAGGATGGGTTATGAGGAGGACGCGACCAAAGTTCGGGAGTTATTTCTCGGCGGAGATCGGCCGGCAGCGATCCGGGCGGTCTCGACCCGGATGGTCGAGGAGGTCGCCCTGGTCGGCCCCCTGGCCAAGGTCCGGGCCGAGGTCGAGCTCTGGCAGACCTCGCTCCCGACCCTGCTGATGGTGGGCGGTCCCATCGAGCAGCTCCGCATGGCGGCCGAGCTGTTCGGCTGACCCGATCGGATCGCAGCGTTCCCTGTCGCGCCCCCCTGCGGCGGTGTCTCAGCCGGGCACCGGCCCCGTATCAACCGGGGGCAGCAGCCACTGGGCCAGGTAGGGAAGCTCACGGTGGCGGCTGTCGTGATCCAGGCCATAGCCCACCACGAAGCCGGGACCCTCCAGCTTGAAGCCGAGATAGCGGGGGTGGACCGGTCGCACCCGGGCCGCGGGCCGGTCCAGCAGGGAGCAGATCTCCAGAGTTCGGGCGGGGGCGGCCAGCGTCTGGATCATCGCCTCGATGGTCCGGCCGGCGTCGACGATGTCGTCGACGATGATCACGGGCCCGGTGTCGGGCAGGTTGACCCGGCCCAGCGCACTCACCACCGGCTCGGACACGGCCCGCTCGCCCCGGTAGCTGGTCGACTGAAAGAACTCCATCCCCAGCACGTCGACCTCGTACTCCCAGAGTTGGCGGATCAGGTCCACGGCAAACACAAAGCCGCCCCGCATCACCACCACCAGGGCCACCGGCGTCCCCCGGTGCACCGTGGCGATCTCCTCGGCGATCGCTCTGACGCGCTCCTGAATCTCATCTTGCGAGGCGATCTGGCGCATGTTCAGGGCGGCCGGGTCACGGCGGTCGGTCCAGAAGGCGGGCTGGAAGACCGGCCCGGTGGCGGGCACCAAGAGGGTGGGGGCGGCCATCTGTTCCGCCAACGTTGACAGTTCAGCGTCTAGGCTCAATTGGGACTCCGTCACCGCGCCACCGCCGCCACCCCGGTGCCCGGGCGCAGCAGCCGGTGGGTCCAGTATCCCCGATCCAGCCGTCTCTCGCCTCGGCTCGGGGTTGGCTAGGTTTCGCCGGCGGGGCGGGGCCGCTCATGCCGGGCCGCCAATTCGACCAGGACATCGTCGAGCTTGTGTCCCGTGGCGACCAGCAGCACCAGAGTGTGGAACCAGAGATCGGCGATCTCGGCCACCAACTCTCCCGGCCCATTCTCGTGGGCGGCCAGGATGACCTCCGTTGCCTCCTCGCCGACCTTGCGGCAGATGGCCGGAATCCCCGCCAGCAGCAGCTTGGATGAGTAAGAATCCGGGGTCGGGCTCAGCTGGCGGCTCTCCAGAGTTGCCTGGAGAGCGTCGGTCAGGATTCCCGGTTCCCCAAAGCAGGCCCGCCGCCCGAGGTGACAGGCCGGTCCCTGAGGACGAACCGAAAGCAGCACCGCGTCCCCATCGCAGTCCAGCTGGAGTCGCTCGACCCGGAGCAGATTCCCCGAGGTCTCGCCCTTGCGCCACAGCTGCTGCCGGCCTCGGCTCCAGAAGTGCGCCTCGCCGGTGCGGACGGTCAATTCCAATGCCTCTCGGTTCATGTGGGCGACCATCAGCACGGTTCCGGTCGCCCAGTCTTGAGCCACCGCCGTCACCAGGCCACGGTCGTCGAACTGGACGTCCACGGGCAGGGTCAGGCTCATATCCGGACCGCCACTCCGGCCGCCTGCAGCTCCGCCTTGAGCGTGTCGACCGTCCATTTCCCGCTGTGAAAGATCGAGGCTGCCAGAGCGGCGTCCGCCCGGCCTTCGGTCAGGACGGCGACGATATCCTGTGGCCCTCCCGCGCCGCCCGAGGCGATCACCGGGATGCCGACGCGAGCCGCGATCGCCTCCGTCAGGGCGAGGTCGTAGCCAGACTTGGTGCCGTCGGCGTCAATGCTGGTCACCAGCAGTTCCCCGGCTCCGAGACGGCACAACTCCCCAGCCCAGGCGATGGCGTCGAGCCCGGTGCCCTGGCGCGCGCCATGAGTAAGCACCACCCAGCCCGGCCCACAGCGCTGCGCATCGATCGCCACGACCACGCACTGCGATCCAAATCTGGCGGCTGCGGCCTTCACCAGCTCAGGATGGGCAACCGCCGCGGTCTGGATGGAGACCTTGTCCGCCCCCGCGCGCAGCAGTTCGCGCATGTCGTCGGTCGTCCGGATTCCGCCGCCGACGGTGAGCGGGATGAAGACGCGGCGGGCCACCTGGGTGACCAGATCAATCAGCGTGGCCCGCCCCTCGACCGTGGCGTCGATGTCGAGGAAAACCAGCTCATCCGCTCCTGCACTGGCATATGCCTCGGCCAGCTCCGCCGGGTCGCCCTGGTCCACCAGGTCGCGAAAATGACGACCCTTGACCACCCGGCGGTGCGCGACATCCAAGCAGGGGATGATTCGTTTAGCCAGCAAGGGTCCGCACCTTTTCCTCTGCCAACCGGCAGAAGCGTGCGAGCAACTGGAGTCCGTCCCGACCGCTGCGTTCGGGGTGGAACTGAACGCCGAAGATCGGTTCTTGAGCCACCGCGCTGACGAAGGCGCCTCCGTGGTCGGTGACGGCGCAGATCACTTCAGGCTCGGCCGGCTGGACCACGTAGCTGTGCGTGAAGTAGAAATACTTCCCGTTCCAGGGCTCCAGCAAGGAGCTGGATCGCGACACGTCGATGGTGTTCCACCCAACGTGGGGCAGCTTTTCGCTGGTGGCCATGCGACCCACCTGGCCGGGGAAATAGCTGAGGCAGGAGCTGTCATCCTCGGCGCTGGATTGGAACAGCAACTGCATGCCGAGACAGATTCCCAGGTAAGGCCGGCCGGAGCGAAGGAACTCGTGCAGTCCTTGGTCTAATCCCGTGGCGCGCAGCCTTGCCATGGCTGGCCCGGCGGCGCCGACCCCGGGGAAGACAAGGGTGTCGGAGGCGAGCAGCTCCGAACTGGAGCGGGCCAACCGCCAGGGAGCTTCCAGGTAATCCAGGGCATTGGTGACACTGGCCAGATTGCCCGTGCCGTAGTCGATTACCCCGATCACAAGACCCCCTTGGCACTGGCCACCCGGTCCTGCAGACTCGGGTCCCGTCGGGTTGCTTGGCGAAGGGCCCGGGCCAGTGCCTTGAAGCTGGCTTCGGCGATGTGGTGGTTGTCAGCGCCGGCGGCCCCCAGATGAAGGGTGAATTCACCACTGCGCGCCAGCGTCTCAAAAAAATGCGGCAGCAACGAAGGGGGCAGGCCACCCACATCTCCGGCCACGAAGTCGAGCTCCACCACGGCGTGGACCCTGCCCGAGCAGTCCACGGTAGCGGCCGCCAGGCTCTCGTCCATGGGCACGACCGCGTGCCCGAAACGCTCGATTCCACTCCGGTCTCCGAGGCATTCGACCAGAGCCTGGCCCAGGACCAGCGCCACATCCTCCACCGTGTGGTGGGCATCCACCTGCAGATCGCCCTGGGCGCTCGCCTCCAGATCGAAGCGAGCGTGAGTTGCCAGGGAGGTCAGCATGTGGTCGAGAAACCCTACCCCGGTGGTGACTGTCGACGACCCCTGGCCGTCCAGGTCGAGGGTCACCGACACCCTGGTTTCCCGGGTTTGCCGTTGGCAACTCGCCCGGCGCTCAGCTGGCATCGGGCACTCCTCCCGGGTCGGCCGCAGCCACCAAGCGGGCGTTCTCAGCGGCTGACCTGACCGTGACCCGCACCCAGCCGCAAAGGGGAGAACCGGAGGCGAAGCTGCGCACCACCAGTCCTTGCTCGGCCAGTTCTCGCACCACCGAGGGCGGGACCTTGAGCAGGAGGAAGTTGGCCGGCGTTCTGCGCACCTCCCATCCCTTTGCTTCGAGCTCTTCCGCCAACCTCTCTTGAAGCCGACCGAGCTCGGCCACCCGGTCGTACATCGTTCGCTGATCGGTGAGGGCGCGCACCCCGAGCGAGGCAGCCATGGAGCTGATGCTGCCGGGGGCCCTGACCCTCGCCAGCGCAGCGGCGACTTCCGACCCCGAGATGGCGTACCCGACCCGAGCGCCGGCCAGACCGAAGGCCTTGCTCAGGGTGCGGACCACTACCAGATTGGGGAAGGACGCGACCAAGTCGGCGGCGGTGACGCCGGTGAACTCGTAGTAGGCCTCGTCGACCACCACCAGCCCGGTCGTCGACCGGGCCAGCTCCGCGATGAATTCCGGTGGCAGCAGCTCACCGGACGGGTTGTTCGGGTTGCACAACCAGACGATCCGAACCTCTCGCGCCAGCTGGAGAAATTGCCGGCGGTCGAGCGCCCAGTTTTGCGGCGGCACCTCCCAGACCTGTCCACCGGCCAGCTCGCTCAATGTCCGGTACATGGAGTAGGTGGGCTCCGCGATGAGTACCGGATCGGCAGGTCCGATGTAGGCCTTGGTCACCAGGTCGAGGATCTCGTCCGCCCCGGCCCCCACCGTCACGCTCTGCGGCGAGGCGCCCGAATATGCGGAGATGGCTTGGGTCAGCTCGGCGTAGGTTGGGTCGGGATACTCGTTGAGCGCGACAGGACCGAGTTCACTCAGCCGGGCACCCTCCCAGGGCGAGGTGTTGGTATCGAACCGGATCACCTGACCCGGCTCGATACCGGCGCTCCGGGCCACGTCCGCGGTGGAAAGCTCCCACTGGTAGGGGTGGCCAGTGCGGACGGCCGCGCGTGGGCGTGGCGCCGTCGGCCCTGAGGCTGGCTGGTCCAGCACTCGGACTCGCACCGATTCCCAGTGCCGGCTGAATCCCTCCACCGTGGCGATCTCGCGCACGACGGGTGCCAGCTGGCCCAGACCTCGAGCCGAGGTGGATTGGACCTGCAGCACCCGTCCGAATGACTCCAGTCCGAGGGCGCTGAAGCGACGAGCTGCGCCACCGGTGGGCAGAACATGGTTGGCTCCGGTGGCGTAGTCGCCGGCCGCTGCCGGCGTGCCGCAACCCAGGAAAACGGACCCGGCGCACAAGATCTGGGGGAGCCAGTGGTGCGGCTGCTCGACCGCCAGGATCAGGTGTTCCGGCCCGAAATCGTTGGAGAATTCGATCGCGCTTAGTGGCGAGTCGGTGGTCCAAATCCGGATCTGGCCGAGGTACCGGTCGCCGAGGTTGGTCTGCACCGCGCGGGCCAGAGTGGTCTCCGTGGTCACCAGCACCGCCACCGCGTCCGGCGCGTGCTCGGCTTGAGCTGCCAGGTCGGCGCAGACCCAATCCACAGGCGCGGTCTGGTCCGCGATCACCACCACCTCCGAAGGCCCAGCCAGCATGTCCACGGCTACCTCGCCGAAGACCTGGCGCTTGGCCGAGGTGACGTGAGGACTGCCCGGTCCAAAGACCTTGTCCACCTTGCTCAGCGACTCAGTCCCAAAGGCCATCGCCGCAATCGCCTGGGCACCTCCCATCGCGTGCACCTCGGTCACCCCGGCCACCTTGGCCGCCACCAGGATCGAACTGGCGATCCGGCCATCGCGTCCCGGCGGGGAACAGAGAACCACCTCGCGACAACCAGCCAATTGGGCGGGAACCGCCATCATCAAGACCGAGGAGGGATAGGCGGCCCGGCCGCCGGGGACATAGATGCCGACCCGGGCCAGCGGCCGCCACAGCCTTTCCACGGTGACCCCGGGAACCACTTCCACCTGCTCCTCAGCGAACCGCTGCGCCCCATGCACCCTGCGAATGTGACGGGCGGCCGCCTCCAGCGCTCGGAGCAGCTCCGGGGGAGCCTCCCTGGCCGCCCGATCCAGTTCCTCCGGATCGACCCGGGACTGCTCCAGGTCGACCCCGTCGAACCGCCGGGTGAGCTCCCTGACGGCGGCGTCCCCACCGCGGCGCACCTGCTCCAGGACCTCCAGGGCCTCGGCGTCCACGGCTGTCGAGGTAGGCGACCTTTCAACCACCAGGCGGTAGGCGTCGCTTCCCCTCACGGGCAGGGGCTGTACCTCGATCAAGGAATCAGCTTCTCGATCGGGAGAACCAGGATCGAGGAGGCTCCGAGCTGGCGGAGGGGACTGAGCAATTCCCAGATCGCCTTGGCGTCGACCACGGCGTGAATGGCCACCATCGCCGGGTCAGCAAGCTGCAGGACCGACGGTGATCCCATCCCGGGGAGCAGGCCCCGAATGGCCGGCACGGCGCTCCCGGGCGCATTGAGCATCAGGTACTTGCGGTCTCGGGCGGCGATCACGCTGGCCAGCACCATCCGCACGTGGTCGGCCAGCTGTTGACGGTCGAGGGCTAGTTCAGGTCGGGCGACCAGCTCCGCCTCCGACTCCAGGATCGTTTCCAGCGGGCGCAGCCCATTGGTGGCCAGGGTGGTCCCGGTGGAGACCAGGTCGACGATGGCGTCGGCCACTCCCAGCAGCGGGGTGATTTCGACCGCGCCCCTGATCTCGACCAGCCCGATCTCCAGTCCCCGATCCGCGAAGAAGGCGGCGGTCGCCCGCGGGTGGGAGGTGGCCACCAGCTTTCCCGAGAGGTCTTCCAGGCACGAGAACGGACCGTTGCTGGGCACCGCCAGCCGCAGGCGGCAGCGTCCGAAGCCCAGTTGGAGCCAGCGGTCGACCACAGCTCCCGATTCGACCACCAAATTGGTCCCCGTGATCCCCAGATCGACGACGCCGTCCTGGGTGTATTCGGAGATGTCCTCGGCTCGCACAAAGAGCAGATCGAGGGGGTAATTGGAGCAGGAGGCAAAGAGGCGCCGTTCATCGGCTTCGAACCCAAAGCCGGCCTCGGTCAACAGGGACACCGCGGGCTGCGAGAGTCGCCCCTTGTTGGGGAGGGCCAATCTGATGCGGCCCGGCTCGGCTCGGCTGATCATCGAACCCGCGCCCGCTGGCGGCGGTCCAGCATGGTCCGATACCCGCCGCTGCCGAAGCGCAACCAGTTGCTGACCCGGGTGACCGTGGCGGTGCTCGCGCCCGTTCGCCGGGCGATCTCCAGGTAGTGCAGCCCCTCATCGAGGAGCAGTGCCACCTGCCATCTTCCGCTCATGTCCCGGAGCTCGGCGATGGTGCAGAGATCCCGAAAGAAGGCCGCGGTCTCATCCGCGGTTCGCAGCTGGGTTATCGCCCTGAAGAGCTCGGCCAGCTCGGGGGAAATCGCCTCGCGTGAGGGGGTCACCGAGGGGAGCGTCGACTTCGTCATGTTAGCATGATAACATGATCGAGCAGAGGGGAGCCGGGCCAGATTTGCCTCCGATGGCGATTGTTCCGGCCATCGACCTCCTCGCCGGCAGGTTGGTCCGGCTGGTCCAGGGGAGGTACGACCGGGTGCTGGGTTACGACCGGTCTCCGGTGCAATTGGCCCGCGTCTATGCCGGGGATGGTGCCGAGTGGCTGCACGTGGTCGACCTGGACGGAGCCCGCGATGGCGGCTGGCGCAATCTGCCGATGATCGGCGAGATCGCAAGAGCGGTCGGAGTTCCGGTGCAGGCCGGTGGGGGAGCCAGGGAGGAGCGCGCGGTCCGGGAGGCACTGCGACTCGGGGTCGACCGGGTGGTCATTTCGACCGCGGCGATGGGCGATCGGGATCTGTTGGCGCGGCTGATCCGCGAATTCGGCTCCCAGCTGGCAGTGAGTCTGGACGTTCGGGGAGGGCAGGTGGTGACCGAAGGCTGGACGGTGGAAACCGGGAGCGGGCTTGTCGAGACGGCTCGTCGCCTGGTGGACGCTGGCGTCGGGCGCTTGATCCATACCGACGTGGTGCGGGACGGGATGCTGGCCGGACCCGGATTGGCGGGACTTGAGAAGCTGACCTCGCTGGGAGTTCCGGTGATGGTGGCGGGCGGAGTCAGCGGCTACCGCGACCTCGAGCAGCTCCGCGCCGGGGGTGCGGAGGCGGCAATTGTGGGACGGGCCCTGCTCGACGGATCGCTAACCCTGCGAGCGGCGAGGCTCATCGGTGGGAGGCCGGTGCCTCCGCTGGAGCACCGGTGATCGGAGCGGAGGCGGCATCCTCCGACCCACCGGTGCTGGCGGATCTGCACGTCCACAGCGAATTCTCCTGGGACGCCCCCCGGGGAGCCATGGTCGAGAGCTGTCGTCGGGCCGTCGCGCTCGGCCTCAAGGTCGTTGCCTTCACCGAGCATGCGGACCAGTCGGCGCTGGCGCAGGGAGCCCAACTGGACCTGACCGGGTACCAGGAACGAGTTGCCCACTGTCGACGAGAGTTTCCCCAGCTGACCGTCTGGAGCGGGGTTGAACTCGGCGAGCCGCACCGCTTTCCCGTCGAGGCCGCCGCGCTGCTCCGAGAAGGCCAGTTCGATCTCGTGCTGGGGTCTCTTCACTCGATCCTTGCCGGCGACTCGGAGCTGGAGTTGAGCGAGGCGGATCAACTTTTGGGGGCGGACCCCGGAGAGCTGATGCGCGCCTACTTCGAAGAGGTCAGCCGTCTGATCGCGGGTCCCGTGGAGTTCGAGACGCTCGCCCATTTGGAATACCCGAAGCGCTTTTGGCTTCCGGGTTGGCCACCCTACCGGTCGGAGGATTACCAACTCGAGATTAGGAGCGTGCTGGAATCGGCGGCTCGCCACGACCTGGCCCTTGAACTCAATACGAGTCGGGGAGGCGACCCGGCGCGGGCGCTGTGTCCCAGCCCGGCGGTGGTCGGCTGGTGGCGGGAGGCGGGTGGCCGACGGCTTACGGTGGGCAGTGACGCCCACGATCCATCCACGGTGGGAGCGGGCTTCCGGCTAGCCGGCGAGGTCGCGGCGGCGGCTGGATTCGTTCCTGCCACGGCACGCATCGGTCTCTGGAGCAGCCTGTAAGCGACAGCTGGAATTTTCGCTCTCTCGGCCCGGCGGAGCTTCTCGCCCTACGGCGCGGAGCGGCGCTTCCTGATCGATCGGTCGGGCGGGCCAGTGCCCCAACCGAAGGGGAACGGGCCACTGTCCGCTCCGCCGAAGGTGGCGTCCCACGGTCCCCTCCATCCGGTGGCCCACAGCGCGCTCAGTCCCTCCTAGGTGGTCGAGTCGCAGGGGGAGCCACCCGGCTGCGCAGGGTCAGCTCTCCTGAGCTACGGGTCGTATCTCCGGGCTTGCGGTCCGGCCGCAGCTTGTGGTAGAAAGACCGGTACACAACCGAATAACAAAGGCGACGACGAGGACGAGTACGAAGACCAGGTTCCCTCAAGAGAGCGGCTGGTAGCTGGAAAGGCTGCAGGGAATCCCTTCAGAAAAAGACCTCCGAGCCGCGGGAAGAAATCGGTCAGCTGACCGAAAGTAGACCCCGCCGGGAGTCCCGCCGTGATGGGGACAGGGTGTGATGGCACCCGAAGAGGCCAGCGCCGCGAGTCGCTGGCGAAAAGAGGTGGTATCGCGTGGCCGGAGCGTCGGGCTCGGCCTCGCCCTCTTGGTCGACCGTATCAGGTCGACTGGAGTAGGCGTGGCCGTGTGGCCCGGAGGCACCGATGAGTACGCGCAACACCGAGTTCGGACCCTTGAGGGTCATTGACAGCACGCTGCGGGAGGGCGAGCAGTTCGCCCAGGCACACTTCAGTCCCGACGATCGAATCCGCCTGGCCCTGGCGCTCGACGCCTTTGGGGTCGACGAGCTGGAGTTGCCTTCTCCGGCGGTGGGACCGGCGGCGGCCCAAGAGGTGGCGACGGTCATCGGACTGGGGCTTCGAGCCGCGGTCCGGGTTCACGTCAGATGCTCGCCTGCGGAAATTGAGGCGGCGCAAGCGGCGGGTGCCACTGGATTCCACCTATATCTCGGAACCTCGCCGGCTCGGGCCGCCAGCCGAGCGACTTCCTGGCCTCGGCTCAGCCGGGAGATCCGAGAGTCGGTGACCCTGGCCAGATCCTCCGGGGCGTTCGTAAGGTTCAGCGCCGAGGACGCCTTTCGCACGCCGCTTCGGCGCCTCTTCGCCGCCTTCGACGTGGCGGTCGAGGCGGGGGCCCAGCGGCTCGGGGTGCCGGACACGGTTGGCGTGGCGACACCGGAGTTGGTGGCCCGCACGGTGCGCCGGGTGGCCGCGCGGTACCCCGGAATCGCGCTGGAATTCCACGGCCACAACGACACCGGCTGCGCCGTGGCCAACTCGGTCGCGGCCTGGCAGGCCGGTGCCGAGGGCCTTGACGTGACGGTCCTGGGAATCGGGGAGCGGGTGGGGATCACCTCGCTGAGCGGGCTGATGGCCCGGATCTACACCCTGGCTCCCAGCTCCTTGGCGCGCTATCAGCTCGCCCACCTTCCCGAGCTGGACGCCCGGGTGGCCCGCCTCTCCGGCGTGGCGATTCCCTTCAATCAGCCGCTGACCGGGGAGCACGCTTTCACCCACGTGGCCGGGGTTCACAGCCAGGCGGTCCTGCGCGCCCCGGGCATCTACGAGGCGATCGATCCCTCGGTCGTCGGTCGAGCGCGGGTGATCTCAGTGGGTTCCCGCCTCACCGGCCGCCACGCGGTGGCGGACTTCGCCTCCCGGCTGCTGGGGAGAGAGATCGCCAGCGGCGAGGTTCAGACCGCGACGGTGGCCCTCAGGGCGGCAGCCGCAGCGGGTCGGCTGGAGCCGCTGGCCGCTGCCGGAATCGTGCGGGCGGCGCTGGCCGGCCCGTTGGGGGAATAGCAATGGGAACTCTCGCGGAAGAGATCCTCAGCGCCCGACTTGGGCGGGCGGTGGGGGCGGGGGAGACGGTGGTGGTTCCGGTGGACGTGGTGATGAGCCATGACACCACCACTGCCCTGGTGGCGGAGGGGATGGACGACCTGGGTCGGCGGGTTGCCCATCCCGAACGCGCGGTGGTGGTCTTCGACCACATCACCCCGGCGGCAACGGTAGCCGCCGCCCAGCAGCAGCAGCGGGCCCGGGATTTCGTCGTCCGCCAGGGGATCCCCAACCTGCTCACCGACGGAATCTCCCACCAGGTGCTTCCCGAACACGGCATGGTGGCCCCCGGCGACGTGGTCATCGGCGCCGACAGCCACACCGTGACGCTGGGCGCCTTTGGCGCCTTCGCCACCGGGATGGGCTCGACTGACGTAGCGGTTGCCTACGCTACCGGTGAGAGCTGGCTGCGGGTGCCCAGCACGCTGGCGATCCGTCTGGAGGGTCAGTTTCCGACGGCGGTCCACGCCAAGGACCTGATCCTGGAAATTGTCCGGCGGGTGGGCAGCGATGGAGCTCGCTATCAGGCGGTCGAGTACATCGGAGGAGCCGCCCGTACGCTCTCGATAGCCGACCGGATGACGCTCTGCAACATGGCGGTGGAGATGGGCGGCAAGGCGGGTCTCTTTGCCGCTGACGACCTCACCCTGAGCTGGCTCCAGGGCCGCGGCTCGCGGCCGGCGGCGGTTGTCCAAGCTGATCACCCGCAATACCAGCGGGTGGAGGAATTCGAGCTGGATCAGCTGGAGCCGATGGTCGCCATCTCGCCCCGGGTGGACACCGGGCGGCCGGTTCGCGAGCTGGCCGGATTGGCGGTGGACCAGGTGTTCATCGGAACCTGCACCAACGGCAGGCTGCAGGACTTTGCCATCGCCGCCGGGGTTCTGGCCGGTCACCAGGTGGCGGTCCGGACGGTGGCGGTGCCGGCATCGCGAGAGGTCTATCTGACTGCCCTCCAGGCCGGCTATATCGAGATCTTGATCCGAGCCGGAGTCGCCGTCGAATCGGCCGGGTGTGGCCCCTGCCTGGGACGGCACAAGGGCGTCCTGGGTCCCGGGGAGCGGGCGGTGACCACCATGAGCCGCAACTTCCGCGGTCGGATGGGCGACCCCACCAGCGAGATCTACCTCGCCAGCCCGGCCACGGCAGCCGCGACCGCGCTCTTGGGTCGGCTCGCGGATCCTCGGGAGGTGCTGTGATGGCCCGGGCCTGGCGATTCGGGGACTTTGTCAACACCGACCAGATCATTCCCGGCCGTTACAACGTCACGACCGATCCGGAGGAGTTGGGCCGAGCGTGCTTCATCGAGCTTCGACCGGAGTTCGCGGCGACGGTAGCGCCGGGGGATCTGATCGTCGCTGGTGAGGATTTCGGCTGCGGCAGCTCGCGGGAGCACGCCGTGATCGCGATTTTGGCGAGTGGGGTGACTGCCGTCCTGGCTCCCAGCTTCGCGCGGATCTTCTACCGCAACGCCATCAATCGGGGCCTGGCGGTGCTCGAGTGCGCCGAGGCTGCCGAGGTGGCGGACGGAGCTGAGGTGGAAGTCGACCTGGCACTCGGTCTGGTACGCGATCGGAGTCAAGACCGGGTGCTCAGGACCCGTCCCCTGCCGGCCTTTGCCCAGCGGATCGCCCGCCACGGGGGTGTCCTGGAGTTGGTGCGGGTCCACGGCAGCCTCAACGGTGACTGCGGACCCGGCTGCGGCCGGGCCGCGGCGACCACCCAATTGGAATCGGCATAAGGAGGAGGTCGGTGGCTACAGACATCTCGATCGCGGTGGCGGAATGCCCCGAGTGCGGGGGTCACCTGGGAGTGCCCCGGGGAACTGTGGTGGGGGAGATCCTGGCCTGTGGTGAGTGCCTGGCAGAGCTGGAGGTCAGCAGTTTGGCACCCATCGCGGTGGCGCTTGCCCCTGAGGTCGAAGAGGACTGGGGCGAGTGAGTCCGATCAGGGTCGGGCTGGTCTGCTCCCGCGTCCGGATGGAGGAGAAGATGCTGTTGGAGGTCCTCTCTCACCGCGGGGGAGCTGAGGTGGTCCGGATCGACGACGAGCTGATCCAGGCGCCCTTGGTCGGACCGATCGCGGCGGGCAGTCCGGCCGCCGATCTGTTCGGGTGCGACGTGGTGATGCTGAGGGGCCTGAGCCACTACCGGCAATCGGCGCTGGCCCGACTGGTCGAGGCGTGGGGACTCCCGGTGGTCAACCCGGCAGCGGTGGTCGACGTCTGCGGCGACAAGTTTCGCACCACCCTGGCGCTGGCGGCGGCCGGGGTGCCGACTCCCCAGGCCCGGGTGGCCTTCACGGTGGAGGGCGCCCTGGCCGCCATTGAAGAGCTGGGCTACCCCTGTGTAATCAAGCCGACGATCGGGTCGTGGGGTCGGCTGGTGGCCCGGGTCAACGACCGAGACGCGGCCGAGGCCGTGCTCGAGCACAAGGTGCAACTGGGAGGTTCGATGCACAAGGTGATCTACCTCCAGGCCTATATCGACAAGCCCGGCCGGGACCTGCGGGCCTTCGTCGTGGGGGGCCAGACCGCGGCGGTGATCGGGAGGCGCTCCGAACACTGGATCACCAACACGGCCCGGGGTGCCCGGGCGGAGCGGGTCGAGATCTCCGTCGAGCTGGCCGCAATCTGTGCTCAGGCATCAGCCGCAGTCGGGGGCGGGGCATTGGCGGTTGATCTGCTGGAGAGCGGCGATGGGCTGCTGGTCAACGAGTTGAATTCGACGATGGAGTTCCGCAACAGTGTGACGCCCACCGGCGTCGACATCCCGTCGCTGCTGGTCGACCATGCCCTGTCACTGGCGACCGGGAATTGACCAGAGTCAGTGTCGTCGGGGGATCCGGGTACGTCGGGGGGGAGCTGGTGCGCCTGCTGCTTGGGCACCCCGTCCTGGAGCTCGGCGAGGTCACGTCCGGCTCTCACCCAGGCCGGCCCTTGAGCAGCGTTCACCCGAACCTGCGGGGGTTCACCGAGCAGCGCTTCACCGATCCGAGCCGACTGGAGAGTTGCGATGCCATCATCGTGACCAGATCGGGAGCCCCCAGCGACCCCTCCCTGGACCAGATCCGTGAACTGGCCCCGGCGGTGGTCGACTGCGGCCCCCGGCTCCGGTTGCGCGATCCCGCCGCGTATCGGAGCTGGTACGGGGATGATCCTCTGCCGGAAGCGGTGCTGACCGAGGCCGTATACGGCTTGCCCGAGCTTCACCGCCGCCAGCTTGTCGGGGCCCAGCTGGCCAGCGGGGTGGGCTGCTCGGCCGCCGCGGCGATCCTGGCGCTGCTGCCATTGGCGCGCGCGGGCTGGTTGTTGGCCAGCCCCGCGGTAATCGAGGCCCGCTTCGGCTCATCGGCTGCCGGTTCGCGGCCCGGACCGGGGGGACACCACCCCGAGAGAAGCGGGGCGGTGAGGGTTTTCGCTCCCGAGGGCCACCGCCACCAGGCGGAGGTGGTCCAGGCGCTGGGGTGGGGGGCAGATCAGATCAGCTACGCCGGGGTGGCGCTGGAGATGGTGCGGGGGATATCCGTGTCGGTGCGCTGTTTTCTGCGGCGGGCAGTGACCGAGTCCGAGCTCTGGGAAGCCTTCCGCAGTACCTACCAGGACGAGCCTTTCGTCCGGATCGTCGCCCAGCGGGCGGGGCTGCACCGCTACCCGGATCCCCGCTGGCTGGTGGGCACCAATATCTGCGATGTTGGATTCGCCCTCGACCGATCCGGGCAGCGTCTGACGCTGCTGGCGGCACTGGACAACCTGGGCAAGGGCGCGGCGGGCAACGCGGTGCAGTCCCTCAACTGCATGCTCGGCATCGAGGAGCAGGCTGGCCTGGCCTTCACTGGGCTCCATCCGCTGTGATCGCTCGGGAGTCGGCCCGAGGCGACGATTCGGTGCTGGTGGTGAAGATCGGCGGCGGCGCTGAAATCGACCAGGAGACGGTCTGTCGGGACCTGGCCAACCAGTGGTCGAAGCGATCCGTGGTGGTACTCCACGGAGCCTCCAAGGAGCTCGACCGGATCTCCACCGCGTTGAACCACCCGCCGGTGCGGCTTACCTCGAGTTCGGGAATCGAAAGTCGCTTCACCGACGATGCCACCATGACCATCTTCAACATGGTCTACGCGGGCAGCGCCAACATCAGCTGGGTGGAGAGCCTCCAGCGCTGTGGCGTAGCGGCGGTGGGGTTGAGCGGAGTTGACGGGGGGCTGCTCCGAGGTCCCGAGAAAGGGGTGTTGCGTTCGCGGCTGGGGGAGGACCGTGTGCAGCTGCACCGGGGTGATCGCAGTGGCCGGGTGACCGCGGTGAACGTCGAGCTGCTGCGGCTCCTGTTGGGCGCCCGGTACCTCCCCACCATCAGTCCCCCGGCTCTCTCTGATCTGGGCCGTTCGATGAACGTGGATGCCGACCGCGCGGCAGCCCAAATCGCCATTGCCTTGGGGGCGACAACCTTGGTCTTCCTCAGCGACGTCCCCGGGCTGCTGCTGGACCCCGACCAGCCCCGGAGCCTGGTGGCTGACGTCCGTCGGCACCAAATCCCCCGGGCGATGGAGATGGCCCGGGGGAGGATGCGGACCAAGGTGCTCGCCGCCAAGGAGGCTCTTCAAGGTGGCGTGCGCCGCGTGGTGCTGGCGGACGGGCGGATCCCCCGTCCGGTGGAGATGGCCTGTCTCGGGCAAGGGACAGTTTTCCGGCGGAACGGAGTCTCCCGGAGCACCGGATGAGTGAGCGGGAAGGGCCGAGCCAACCCGAGTTGGCGCTGCTGATGGGGCTGGTGGCCATCCCCAGCCCGACCGGAGCCACGGCGGAGGCAGCCGACTGGCTGGCCGCCCATCTGAGCGATCTTGGGATGGCAGTGCGAGTGGACCCGCTGGGCAACGTGTGCGCCGTGGTCGAGCCCAGTCAGGCCGGGCCCGACGGAGGCGAGCTGTACCTGCTGGGTCACCTGGATACCGTCGCGGGGTTCTGGCCTCCCATTATCGAGCGGGGCCGACTGTCG
>Ga0307374_10002186_pt1 | contig 35197 bp, 38 predicted proteins | sample OX3MG_FD_202532 | JGI IMG/M metagenome (GOLD analysis project Ga0307374, IMG submission 202532) | Soil microbial communities from Risofladan, Vaasa, Finland - OX-3 | ecosystem: Environmental > Terrestrial > Soil > Coastal area > Acid sulfate soil | place: Finland: Risofladan, Vaasa | collected... | reverse complement strand
GCCCTGGCCGACGCGGGTATCCGCCTGTCGGGATGGACCTCGCTCGACGACGACGACCGTGCGTACCTGGTGGACGTCTTCAACCGCGAGATCTTCCCGGTGCTGACCCCGCTGGCCGTCGACCCCGGGCACCCCTTCCCCTACATCTCCAACCTCTCCCTCAACCTCCTGGTGGAGGTGGCCAGCCCGGTGACGGGGGAGGCACGGATCGCCCGGGTGAAGATCCCCCAGGTCCTGTCCCGCTTCGTCGTCATGCCCGACGGCGAGCGGTTCGTGCCGCTGGAGCAGGTGATCGCCGCCCACCTCGACACGCTCTTCCCCGGTATGACCATCGGTCGTCACGAGACCTTCCGGGTGACCCGCAACGCCGACCTCGCGGTGGAGGAGGACGAGGCGGACGACCTGCTCGTCGCCATTGAGATGGAGCTCCAACGCCGCAGGTTCGGCCGGGCCGTGCGTCTCGAGATCGCCGCCGGGGCCGGGGCCGCCGTCCGTGAGCTGCTCATGGCCGAGCTCGACGTGGGACCGGACGGGGTCTACACCCTCCGGGCGCCCATCGGGCTCGGGGGTCTGTGGGCCGTGTACGCGCTCGACCGCCCCGACCTCCACGAGGAGACGTGGACCCCGATGACCCCGCCCCACCTGGCCACGGCGGGAAACGAGCCCATGGACCTCTTCTCCGTCCTGCGCGAGCGCGATGTCCTCGTCCATCACCCCTACGACTCCTTCGCCACGTCGGTGGAGGCGTTCATCGCGCAGGCGGCCGACGACCCCGACGTGCTCGGGATCAAGCAGACCCTGTACCGGACCTCGGGGGACAGCCCGATCGTGGCGTCCCTGATCCGGGCGGCGGCCAAGGGCAAGCAGGTGGCGGCCCTGGTGGAGCTGAAGGCCCGGTTCGACGAGCAGGCCAACATCGGGTGGGCGAAGGCACTCGAGGAGGCGGGCGTCCACGTGGTGTACGGGCTGGTGGGTCTGAAGACCCACTCCAAGACCGCGCTCGTCCTGCGGCGCGAGGAGGACGGGATCCGCCGGTACTGCCACGTCGGGACCGGCAACTACAACTCCAAGACCGCCCGGATCTACGAGGACCTGGGCCTGTTGACCTCCGACCCCGAGATCGGCGCCGACGTCGGGGACCTGTTCAACTACCTGACCGGGTTCAGCCGGGCCACCTCGTACCGCCAGATCCTGGTCTCGCCGGTGACCCTCCGCCAGCAGGTGCTCGAGCTCATCGAGGAGCAGACGGCGGCGGGACCCGACGGACGCATCGTGCTCAAGCTCAACGGGCTGACCGACCCCAGGGTGATCGACGCGCTCTACCGGGCTTCGGGGGCAGGGGTGCCGATCGACCTGGCGATCAGGGGGTTGTGCTGCCTGCGGGCGGGGATCCCCGGGCTGTCCGAGACGATCCACGTCCGTTCCGTCGTCGGCCAATTCCTCGAACACTCCCGGATCTTCCGGTTCGGCGGCGGCGAGCCGCCGGGGTCGCGCCCGCCTCTCACCCTGATCATCGGCTCGGCCGACCTGATGGAGCGCAACCTCGACCGCCGGATAGAGGTCCTCGTCCCGGTGCGCGACCCGGAGCTTCAGGCGCGCCTGCTCGAGATCCTCGACCTGATCTTCGCCGACGACACCAATACCTGGGTGCTGCGCCCTGACCGCCGTTGGCGCCGGGTCCCGGCCGTCCGGGGGATCAACGCCCAGCAGCGTCTGAGGGAGCTGGCCATCGAGCGGGCGCGCCGGCGGCGTGAGCCCGACCCACGCCCGCTCGAGCCGCCGCCGGCCGATACCGCCCCCGCCCCCTGAGCGGACCGTTCAGCCCGCCACCTGGCCCTTGGCCGGGTGGGTGTCCTGCCGGGGAGCCTTGGCCCTGCGGGCCATCGGGCCGAGGCGCAAGGACAGGTACGCGGCGCCCCCCATCGGGATGGGCAGCCAGAAATTGACCAGGCGCCAGCTGAGCACCCCGAGCACGGCGACGTCCTTGGGGACGCCGAACCCGGCCAGGGTCGGGATGAGCACGCCCTCGACCACCCCCAGCCCCGAGGGCGTCAGGGGGATGACCGCCAGGATGTTGGCCAGTCCATAGGCCACGAGCAGGTCGATCGGCGATACCAGATGACCGAAGGCCAGCACGAAGATCCACAGGGAGGCGGCGTCGAGCAACCAGTTGGCTGCGGCCCAGATCATGGCGCGGGTGACCAGCTGCCGGTTCCGGAGCAACAGCGTCAGGCGGTCGGCGATCCGCTGCACCAGGACGGACAACCGGTCGGAGTTCACGAAGGGGACGCGCGCGGCGATCCGGTACAGCCGGTCGGCCCCCTGCCCCCTTCCCCTGGTCAGCATCAGGACGATGCCGCCGAACGCGGCCAGCAGGATGGCCCCGGCGAGGGCGGCGAAGCCGTACAGGGGGTTGTAGCCGCGCAGGGGGATCGAGATCAGGAGGAAGAACCAGAAGATGACGTTGAGCACCACCGCCGATCCGACCCCTTGGGTGGCCAGCCCGAACGCGGCGGTGCTCCCCCGGACGCCGGACTCCCCGAGCAGGCGGAACGCCACGGCGGCGCCGGGGGCCGTGCCGCCGGGGAGCACGTGGCTGACCGCCAGGCTCGACATGTTGATCCGGAGGAGCCGGAAGCGCGAAGGCGCACCGGGGGACAGGACGGTATGGGTGAGCTCCGCGTACGCCGCCAGCGCGCACATCTCCAGCGCCACGGCCATGCACAGCCAGAGGACGTTCACCTGCCCGAGCAGCTTCACCGACTTGCGGGCGCTGGCGACTTCGGGGAGGAGCACGTACTCGAGCACGAAGAAGAGGACCACCACGGTGACGGTCACCTTCACGCTCCGGGGCAACCTCCGCCACCGGCGCAAGGGCCCGCGCCCGGCGGCGGCAACCCTCGGGGGGGGCGGCGCCGCGGCGTCCTGCAAGGACCTGTCTGCGCTCCCCGGGCCCGCTCCCCGGGGTCCGACCTCGACGTCAGGTTCAGCTTGAACCTTGCTCCGGGGGTCGGGGTGGGCGGCTTCCCCGGGCTGCGGTCCGGCGCCGGCAGCCGAATGCTCCTCCATGGCCCACATGCTTGCACTTGCGCGGTACCCGGACCTGCCATGCTGGGAGCATGCCCTGGTCGGCCCGGCAGGAGGAGGGGCCCGCCCGCTCCTCGGGGGCGTCCGACCCCCCGATGCCCGACCCTCCGAGGGAGGCCGACGAGCCCGGAGGGTTCCGCCGGCGGGTGATGGGGGCGGCCGATGCCCGCCAGGTGCCCCTGGCCACCATCGTCACCTCGGTCGTCGTGGTCGTGCTGGCCGCCCTCGCGGTCCTCTTGGTCTGGGTGCTGCGCACCGACCTGCTGTACGTGATGGTCGGCGCGTTCGTGGCGCTGGCGCTCACCCCGGCGGTCCGTGTCCTCGAACGCCGGGGGGCCGGCCACGGGATGGCGTCGACGGTGGTCTTCCTGGTCGGGGTCCTGGCCTTCGGCGGGGTCGTCTACCTGTTCTCGGCACCGCTGATCTCCGCCGTGACCCGGTTCGCCCACGATCTCCCGAACCTGATCCACCAGGCCGAGCACGGGCGTGGGTCGATCGGCAGGCTGGTCCAGCGGCTTCACCTGCAGAACTGGGTGGCGAAGAACGCCCCGAAGCTCAGCCAGGCGGTCACCAAGGTGGTCAAGCCGGCTCAGGCCCTTTCGGTGGGCGCCGCGGCGGCGTCCACCATCGTGGGCCTGGCGACGATCGCCGTCCTGTCGTTCTTCATCATGCTCGAGGGACCGCAGATGTGGCGGGGAGGGCTCGGCCTCCTGTCGCCGGCCCGGGCGGAGCGGCTGAGCCGGGTCGTCGACGAGGTCATCCGTTCGGTGGCCGGGTACGTGCTGGGCGACGTCCTCACCTCGCTGATCGCCGGGTTGATCGTGTACGTCACCCTGCTGCTCCTGGGGGTCCCCTTCGCGTTGCTGCTCGGGTTGTGGGTCGCCCTGGTGGACCTCCTCCCGCTCATCGGAGGGCTGCTGGCCGGCATCCCGACGGTGCTCGTCGCCCTGCTGCACTCGCCGGCTGCCGGCATCGTCACCCTCGTCGTGTTCCTCGTGTACCAACAGGTGGAGAACCACGCCCTCAATCCCATCGTGATGAGCCGGACCGTCCGGATGAACCCGCTGTGGGTGCTGCTGTCCGTCCTGATCGGGGCCCGGCTGGGAGGCCAGGTCGGCTCGGCCCTGGGCGGTTTCATCGGCGCGCTGCTCGGTATCCCGATCGGTGGCGCGGTGCAGGTCGTGGTCCGCGAGCTGCGCCATCCATCGGGGGTCACAAAGGTGGTGACCGCCGGGGCGCCCGCGCCCGAGCCCCTACCCGATAGCGACGCAGAGGTCTCCTAAGCTGCCGCCGTGCGCGTGCTGGTCGTCGTCCCGACATTCAACGAGGCCCCGAACGTGGTGCGCTTCCTGCAGGAGGTCCGCGACGCCCTTCCCGGCGCGGGAATCCTCGTGGTGGACGACGGAAGCCCCGACGGTACCGCCGACCTGGCCGAGGCAGCCGGGGAGGGGCTGGGTGACGTGCACGTGCTGCGGCGGAGCCGGAAGTCGGGCCTCGGAAGCGCCTACCGGGCCGGGTTCTCCTGGGGTCTCGACCGCGGGTACGACGCCTTCGTCGAGATCGACGCGGACTTCTCCCACGACCCGGCCGTCCTGCCGGACCTCCTCGCCCCACTGGGCGGGGGGCACGAGGTGGTCATCGGGTCGCGCTACGTCCCGGGCGGGTCGATACCGCGGTGGTCCTGGTCACGCCACCTTCTCTCCCGAGGAGGGAACGCCTACGCCTCGGCCGTGTTGGGGCTGGGCGTCTCCGATTCCACCGCGGGCTTCCGGGCCTACGCGGCGAGCCTCCTCAGGCGGCTCGACCTCCCGAGTGTGCGCGCCGAGGGGTACGGGTTTCAGATCGAGATGACCTACCGGTCCAAGCAGGCCGGCGCCTCCATCGTGGAGGTGCCCATCCGCTTCGTCGACCGCACGGCCGGCGACTCCAAGATGTCGTCGGCCATCGTCGTGGAGGCGCTCGGCCTGGTCTCGTTCTGGGCGCTCGGTCGGCTCCTGCGCGCCGCCATGCGCCTGGTGCGCCGCACTCCGGCCCGCGACCCGGGCCCGGTCCCGATCGCTCCTCCCGACCTCTGAGCGGGTCCGGGCCGACATCGGGACCGGCCCGGTCCCTGCCTCACCGGGTGCCGGCGGTGCCGCGTCCCGTTGGCTCTCCGTGCGGCCGCGGTGAGGCGATCTCTGCGATCATGGTGGGATGGCCCCGGAGATCGGCGAGATCCTGGTCGTCGACGATGAGCCGTACATCACCGACCTGCTGGTGGCTGCCCTTGGCCACGAGGGCTTCGCCGTCGACGTGGCGTCCACCGGGACCGAGGCGCTCCGGAAGGTGAGGACGCGCACGCCGGCCCTGGTGATGCTCGACGTCATGCTGCCCGACCTGAGCGGGACCGAGGTGTGCCGCCGGTTGCGTGAGGAGGGCAACGGCGTGCCCGTGGTCTTCCTCACCGCCCGTGACGACACCGAGGACAAGGTGGAGGGGCTCAGGCTGGCCGACGACTACGTCACCAAGCCGTTCAGCCTCGTGGAGCTGGTGGCAAGGGTCCGGGCGGTGCTGCGGCGGGCCGTTCCCGACGGCGAGCTGGACGAGAGGATGCTGAGGTTCGCCGATCTGTCGATGAACATCGACACCCACGAGGTGTGGCGTCAGGGAGTCGCCGTCGAGCTGACGGCCACGGAGTTCAACCTCCTGCGCTTCCTGCTCGAGAACGCCCGCCGGGTGCTTTCGAAGTCCGAGATCCTCGACAACGTCTGGGATTACGGGTTCTCCGGGGACATCAACATCGTCGAGACCTACATCAGCTACCTGCGCAAGAAGCTCGACGAGTTCGACCCTCCCCTCATCCACACGGTCCGGCGGGTGGGGTACTCCCTCCGCCTCCCGAAGGGAACGACCGCCCCGGTGAGCGGTGGCTGATCCGCCGTGAAGCTCCAGCGACGCCTGTCGGCCACCATGGCCCTGCTGCTGGTGGTCGGGCTGCTGATCGCCGATGTCGCGACGTACACGTCCCTGCGCTCGTTCCTCATCGGCCGCCTCGACGAGCAGCTCGACGTGGCCCAACGCCAGGCCTACGACGGCCTGCTGCACCTGGCCCAACGTGGCCGGGTCGTCACCACCGCCGGCCTCGAGAGCCACGTGAGCCCCGACGTGTACGTGCTGCTCATCGGCAAGGACGGCCGGACCCTGATCGATCTCCCGTCGGGATCGCCCAGCAATCCGGACCCCCGTCCGGCCCTTGCCACCCCGCTGCGCACCCAACCGGCACTGCGGCCGCGGACCTTCGGGCGGCACCAGGGCACCTATCGACCCAGCCCGAACACCTTTGAGGCTTCGTCGGTCGGCGTCCACCCGGCCCGCTACCGGGTGGACGCCGTCGCCGTTCCCCAGGGCACGCTGGTCACCGCCATCTCGCTGAGCCCGACGACGGACACCCTCGCCTCCCTGTTGAAGATCGAGATCGGGTCCTCGGTCGCCGTGGTGCTGACCCTGATGCTCCTCGGCTTCTGGACGGTCCGGCGCGGCCTTCGGCCCCTCGAGGACATGACCCGGACCGCCGGGGCCATCGCCTCGGGGGACCTCGGGCGCCGGGTTCCGGCAGTGGACGCCGGCACGGAGGTCGGCCGCCTGGGTGGCGCGCTGAACGCCATGCTGGCGCAGATCGAGACGGCGTTCGACGAGAAGTCGATCTCGGAGGCCCGGCTCCGCCAGTTCGTGGCCGACGCCTCCCACGAGCTGCGAACACCCCTCACCTCCATCCGAGGGTATGCCGAGCTCCTCCGCAACGGTGGCTTCGCCGACGAGGAGAGCCGGCAGCGGGCCCTGTCCCGGGTCGAGCAGGAGGCGGCCAGGATGGGCGACCTGGTGGACGACCTGCTGCTCCTCGCCCGGCTCGACCAGGGGCGCGCGCTCCGGGGGGAGCCGGTCGACCTCGCCCTGGTGGCCCGCGACGTCGTGGAGGACGCCCGAGCGGTGGACCCGGAGCGGCCGATCGAGCTCCGGGGCACCGGTCCGGTGATCGTCGTCGGGGACCCGGACCGGCTCGGTCAGGTGGCCCACAACCTGGTGAGGAACGCCCTGGTGCACACGCCGCCCGGCACGCCGGTGCGGGTGGAGGTCGCCGAGGCGGGCGCGATGGGGACGATAAAGGTGAGCGACAGCGGCCGGGGGCTGCGTCCGGGCGAGGCATCGCAGGTGTTCGACCGCTTCTACCGGGGTGACACGGCCAGGCCCCGGGGCGGTACCGGGCTCGGATTGTCGATCGTCCGGGCCATCGCCGAGGCGCTCCACGGGACCGCGTCGGTGACGTCCGCTCCGGGCGAGGGCACGGCCTTCGCGGTGGCGATCCCGCTTCGCCCGGGTGGGCCCCCCCGACCGCCCGGCGAGCGAGCTGCTCGGGGCGGGGAACCGACCATCGCGGCGGGCGGCGGGCAGCACCGGTTCCCGTTCACTGGCTGAGGGACTCTCGCGACGATCCGGTACCGAGGAGCGCGCCGCTCGCGCCCGGGAGGAACGCGTCGATCACGGGAAGGAACTTCACGGTGGTCTCCGCCAGCTCGGCAGCGGGGTCCGAGCCGGCGACGATGCCCGCGCCGGCCCAGAGGCGGGCCGTCGGACCGGTCACGAGGGCGCTGCGGATGGCGATCATCCAGTCCCCGTTCCCCGAGCCGTCGGTCCAGCCGACCGGGCCGGCCCAGTGCTGCCGGGGCGAGGCCTCCAGAGCGGCGATCATCGCCAGGGCCTCGGACCGTGGCACGCCCCCGACGGCGGGGGTCGGATGGAGCGCGGCGAGCAGTTCGAGCACGCCCGGCGGGGCCCCGGCGCCCAGGGACCCCACCACGCGGGTGGCCAGGTGGGCGACCGAGCGCAGCCGGACGATGGAGGGGCGGCCCGGACCCTCCACCTCCACACCGGTCGCACGGAGCGCCCGGGCGATGTCGTCGACGACGAGCTGGTGTTCCACCCGGTCCTTGGCCGAGGCCAGCAGTTGCTCGGTCGCCGCCTGGTCGATCGCCGCGTCGCCGACGAGAGCGACCGTTCCGGCCAGTGGATGGCACCGGACGAGCCCGTCGCGCCGTGAGACGAGCAGCTCCGGGGACGCTCCCACGAATCGCCCTCGGCCGACCGGATGGGAGAAGGCGGTGCACGCCGGCTCGCGCTCGTGCAGGCGCCCGAGCACGCCCGAGAGCCGGACCGGCGAGGCGAAGCGCAGGCTCAGCTGCCGGGCGAGGACCACCTTGCGGAGCCGGCTGCCCGCTATGGCCTCGACCGCGGCGGCCACCGCGGCCATGTAGTCCTCGGGCTCGGGGACGGCGACCATCTCCGTCAGTTCGGCGCCGGCCGGCAGCCCCGGGCGCCCGCCGGCGCCGATGGGATCACCGCCCGCCAACCGGGCCAGCCGCCCGCGGAGCGACCGCGGGTCGATCGCCGACCTGGGGTCGCCGGCCGGAGCGACCACGGTCGCCCATGCCCGACCGGTCGTCTCGTCCCGTCCGAAGGTGAGCCGCGGAACGACGAGCGAAGAGGGTTCGGCGCGCTCGAAGGGGAGGGCGCCCTGGGCCACCACCCCGGTGCCGGGGAGCCCGACGCGGTCCTCCGACGGCACCGCGGCGAGCCATTGCTCGGCGTCTCTGAGGCCGGCCACGTCCTGCAGGCCCCCGGCGAGAGGGAGGACGGCCGCGGCTCCTCGTCCCGCCAAGGTCAGGGAGGGCCCGGCGAAGAGGTATCCCTCCTCGCCGGCGATCGCCAGCGGGTCGAGGTCCGCTCCGCCGTCCAGCGGCACGGTCACCGCCCTGAGGGTGCTCGGGTCCGGGTACCCGGTCGGTGTCACGAGCCGGCGCCCGGCCCGGCCCCGGCGGTGGCGGGAAGCCCGGCCCGGGTGGCGGTGAGCAGCTGGCTCAGCCCCCCGTGCAGGAGCCGCCGTCCGACGGTGGAGAAGCCGGCGTCGTGCAGGAGCCTCCGGAGCCCTGCCTCGTCGGGAAGGTAGGCGGTCGACCGTGGCAGGTACCGATAGGCCGCCGGGTCCGACAGCACCCGGCCGAGGAGCGGGACGGCGTGCTCGAACCAGAGGCGATGACCCAGGCGGAGGATCCTGTTGGGAGGGCGGGCGACCTCGAGCACGGCGAGGCGTCCTCCCGGCCGGACGACCCTGGCGGCCTCGCCGAGCGACGCACCGAGATCGGTGAAGTTCCGGAGGGCGTACCCGCAGACCAGCCCGTCGAACACCCCGTCGCCGAACGGGAGCTGCAGGACATCGGCCTGCAGCACGGGCTGACCGGGCCGCCGGGCCGCCAGCATGCCCCAGCTGAGGTCGGCCCCGACCGTCCCGTACCCGCGCCGACCCGCGATCCGCCCGAGGTCACCGGTGCCGCAGGCGAGGTCGAGCACCGAGGAGCCGGGAGCAAGGCCCAGGGCGTCGACAGTCGCCCTTCGCCATCCCTGGTCGAGGCCCAGGGTCATGATCCGGTTGACCAGGTCGTAGCGCGGCGCGATGACGTCGAACATCTCGCGGACCCGCGCCGTCTTGGCGGGCCCGGTCGGCAGCTCCCCGTCCATCGGGCGGCTGCGGTCGGCCACGGCCACCGGGTCCCGTCGGCCGATCAACGGGGCAACCGTCCGTGGGGCGCGGTGGCAGGGCCATCGGTCCACACCGGGGAACGGGGAACCTCGACGTCTTGCGGGATCCTGGTCATGATCGGCCCCTCCGGCCGGCGGGGGGGCCGATCGACCCGTCCCCTCGGCACGTTAGATCAGCGCGCTCGCGCCGCCGCAACCGGGGACCCTGTGCCGGCGGCCCGGGGGGACGTCCCGATCAGTGGAACCAGATCCGCTGGTACTCGCGGCTCTGGGGATGGAGGAGGAGGGCCAGCAACACCCCGGCGAAGACCAGGTTGAGGAGCCCTGAGAACCCGTGGATCACGAAGAACCCGATGACCTGCACGACCAGGTAGAGGCCGGCGACGGCGACGGCCAACCGGTAGCCCCAGCGCTTCTCGTTCGCCACGGCGTAGGCCGAGACACCGAGGAGCAGGAGGAGCAGCGACAGACCGGCCCCGAAGGCAAAGAAGAACAGCACCCCGAGCGCGGCGTTGATGTAGGAGAGCATGACCGCAGCCTGAAGGGTCTGGGGTTGGGTCTGGTCCATCCACTTGTGCTCGGCCACGTGACGATTCTGCCAGCACCCGGACCCTCGCGGACGTCGCTACGCTCGGCCCGGTGGAGCAACACAGCGAAGAGCCGCCCGAACATCGCCACCGGAACATCCTCGGAGGTGGGGCCCGAGCAGCGGTCTTCGGCATCAGCGACGGCCTCGTCACGAACGTCTCGCTGATCCTCGGCGTGGCCGGTGCCCATCCGGGGGGAGGGTTCGTGAAGCTCACCGGGCTGGCCGGCCTGGTCGCGGGAGCGTTCTCGATGGGAGCCGGCGAGTACGTCTCGATGCAGGCGCAGCGGGAGCTGCTGCAACGGGAGCTCGACGTCGAGCGCAAGGCGCTCCGCGCCAGCCCTGAGGGTGAGTCGAGGGAGCTCGTCGCCATTTACGAGGATCGGGGGATAGACCCGACCCTGGCCCGGGACCTGGTCGACAAGGTGATGCAGGACCCCGAGCTGGCGCTGGAGGTCCATGCCCGCGAGGAGCTCGGGATCCACCCGGGGGCGTTGGGCTCACCGTGGCAGGCGGCCCTGTCCTCCGTGCTCGCCTTCGCCGTCGGGGCGTTCCTCCCCCTGCTGCCGTGGCTGCTGGGCTCGGGCACCGCGGCGATCCTGGCCTCCGTGGCCATCGGTGCGGCCGCGTCGCTTCTGGTGGGAGCCGGATTGGCGGGCCTCACCGGCCGTTCGCGGTGGCGCTCGGCCTTTCGGCAGCTCACTGTGGCCGCAGTGGCCGCCTCGGTGACCTACGGCATCGGCCGGGCCGTCGGGGTGGGCGTCTCCTGAGGGGAGCCGGCTCCGGCGGGGGTCGGCCCCGCCGGGTCGAGCGTGTACACCCGGTCGAGGCGGTGAACGGTGAAGCCGAGGGACCGGTAGAGGCCGACCGCAGCCGCGTTGGAGGCGCCCGTGAAGAGCATGCCCGTCGCGTACCCCTGCCCGGCGAGCCAGTCGAGCCCGGCCACGGTCAGTGCCCGGCCCAGGCCGCGCCCGTGGAAGTCGGGGTCGACGGAGATGACGTAAATCTCCCCCATCGGGGGTCTGGTCCCGGGGTGGACCTTGGTCCAACAGGAGCCGGCCAGCCTTCCGTCGACCTCGTGCACCAGGAATCCCGCCGGGTCGAACCAGGGCTGCTCCACCCGGTCCCGCAGGGTCCGGAGATCCCACCCCCCCTGCTCGGGATGGCCGGCGAAGGCCCGGTTGTTGACCGACAGCCAGGCCGCGTCGTCCTTCCCGGGCCGGAAGGGCCGGACCGCGATCGCCGCCGCCCGGACCACCTCGGGCGGGAGAGGGAGCGCCACTCTCATCTGAAGCTGGTCCCGGTCGGGTGCGAGCCCGAGCTCCCCGAGCTCGGCGTCGGCGGCCGGCGACGGCGAGCCCAGCCAGTAGTGGACCCGGTTCCCGTCGCCGTACAGCGCCCCCATCGCGGCCCGCACCAGCTCGTACCGCAGTGACCCGGCGCCCTCGTCCCCGGGGTCGGTGACGGCCTCGAGGCCCCAGCCCTCCTGGCCGAGCGTCGCCTGTGCGTACCCGACGAGCACGCCGTCCCCGTCTCGTGCGGTGAGGGCGAGGAAGCCCTTGCGACCCCCGTGCTCGAGGTCGAGCCGCTTTCCCTCCGACAGCGGGGGCTCGCCGTCGGAGTCGGCGGCCCGGAAGAGGAGCGCCGACACCTCGGCGAGGGGGACGTCGGCGGCGCGGCGGACGATCGTGATCGCGGTGCTGGGCACTTCCGCAGGCTAACGCCGGGCGGGACGAGCGAGCCGGAGCCGGCGGAGCCGGGCCGGCCGGACGTGCGGTTGCCGGTGGGTCGGCGCGGGCCTCCCCGGTAACCTCCCGGCGATGGCCGGACCGCGAACACCCCGGGGGAGAGCAAAGCTCGTGGTCCGCCGGTTGGCCGGCGAGTACCCGGGCTCGGCCCGCGAGCTCTGTGCGCTCGACCACCGGGATCCGTTTCAGCTGCTGGTGGCCACGATCCTGTCGGCACAGTGCACCGACGCCCGGGTCAACATGGTGACCCCAGTCCTGTTCGCCAGGTATCCCGATGCCGAGGCGATGGCCGCCGCGTCGTTGCCGGACGTGGAGGAGCTCATCAGATCGACGGGGTTCTTCAGGTCCAAGGCCCGCAGCCTCGTCGGCATGGCCCGGGCCCTGCTCGACGGCTTCGGTGGGGAGGTGCCCCCCTCCCTCGGCGACCTCGTGACCCTTCCGGGAGTGGGGAGGAAGACCGCGAACGTCATCCGCAGCGTGGCGTTCGACCTTCCGGGGCTGCCGGTCGACACGCACGTGCTGCGCCTGAGCCGGCGTCTCGGCCTCACCGAGGCCACGGACCCGGTCCGGGTCGAGCTCGAGCTGAACGACCTCGTGCCGGCCGCCGAGCGGGGCGCCTTCAGCCTCCGCCTCATCCTCCACGGCCGGAAGGTCTGCGTGGCGCGGGCGCCCCGGTGCCAGTCGTGCCTGCTGGCCGACGTGTGCCCGGCCGCGCCGACGGCCCCGAGGTCCGGGAACGGGGTGGCGCACGCTGCTGGAGGCGGCGGTCCGCGGCGGATGGTAAAATGAATTCCGGAACCGGTTCCCGCCACCTGGTTCCGCAGAGTGGTGTTCGGGATCCGCCGCCCGACCCACTCGACCGACGGCGCCCTCTGGGGCGCCGTCGGCGCGTTCGTGCCGCTTCACCCGACCGGGCCGGCGGCCCCGGGAGGCCGGGACATCTACCCCGGGGTAGTACTCGGGGTGTTACCATTTCAGCGTGGTGACGAAGCGTTCGGTGTCCTTGGCGGATGAGGTCGCGACCGCCGTCGAAGAGGCGGCCAAGCAGGACGGCGTGTCGTTCAGCGCCTGGCTCTCGAGCGCGGCCGAGCGGCAGCTCCGGGTCCGCCAGGGACTACGGGGCGTGGCGGCGTGGGAGGCCGAGGCGGGCGATCTGACGGCCGAGGAGATCGCTGCCGGTGAAGCGCTCCTCGCCCGCCTGCTTTCGGGGGTGTCGGGCATGGCGTCGCGGGTTCGCCGGCGTTGATGGCGACCAGCCGCGTCGGTCTGGTGTACGGGTCGGCGGCGCTCCGCGCCGCGGCCCGGGGCGATCGGATGGTCTGGGCGCTCCATCGCGCCGCCCTGGCCATCGGCATCGTGCCCGTCGTTCCCGCCAGTGCCATTGCCGAGGGGTACAGGACCGAGGCCAGGGGCGATCGGCTCGCAGCGCTCCTGGCGGGCTCGGAGGTGGAGGTGTTGTCCGGTGAGGGGGCGCGCCGGGCTGGCGAGCTGGCGGCTCGGGCCGACACGACCGATCTCGTGGCGGTGGAGGTCGTCGAGGTGGCCGACCGCCGGGGCTGTGCGGTGGTGGCATCACGGCAGACGGCTCTGCGCGCGGCTGCCGGTCTCCTCGGTCACGACCTCGTGCTCTACGCCGTCTGATCCCGATCGTCGCTCAGGCGCCGGATTGGGCCGCTCGGCGGAGTCGGCGCAGGGCGCCGTTCAGCGAGCGCTCGACCGTGAACAGCTCGGACGCAAGGTTCTCGTCGTCCTCGGCGCGCGCCTGCTCGGCCAGCGCCGTCACCCGGCGGAGGAGCTCGTCGAGCGACGTGTGAAGTGCCGACAGCTCGGCGCGAGGTCCCATGTCCCGATCATGGCCCAGCCGGAGGCGACCCGGGCCGCCGGTAGCATGAGGCGCTCATGGCCCTGGCTCGAATCGACCTACGCGGGCACTCCGGCCCGTTGTCGGAGGCCCTTCCCCGGCCTCCGGACGCGGGCGCCGATGTCAGGGAGGCGGTGTCGGGGATCCTTGCGCGCGTGCGGCTGCAGGGCGACGAAGCGGTACGCGCCCTGACCGCCGAGCTCGACGGGGTCGTCGTTGACGATCTCCGCGTGAGCGCCGAGGAGATCGTCGCGGCGACCGAGCGGGTTCCCGGCGAGCTGCGATCGGCACTCGAGCTGGCCTACGGGCGCATCTCCGCCTACCACGCCCACGGGCCGGCTCCGGCGCCCGCCTTCCATTCGGGCGGCGTCACCGTCCGGGACCTGCTCCGCCCGGTCGCCCGGGCGGGCTGCTACGCCCCCGGCGGGCGCGCCCGCTACCCCTCCACCGTGCTGATGTGCGCAGCCGCGGCGAAGGTCGCGGGCGTCGCCCAGGTGGTCCTCTGTACCCCGCCCGGACCCGACGGCAGGGTCGACGATGCCACCCTGGCCGCGGCGGCGGTGTCGGGGGTCGACGAGGTCTACCGGATCGGTGGCGCGCAGGCGGTGGGTGCCATGGCCTACGGGACCGCGTCGGTCGGGGCGGTGGACGTCATCGCCGGCCCGGGAAACCTTTACGTGGCCGAGGCGAAGCGCCAGGTCTCGGGCGTGGTGGGCGTGGCTTCGGCCTTCGCCGGTCCTTCCGAGGTGGTGGTGGTGGCCGGCGCCGACACGCCGGCGCTGCTGGCGGCCGTCGACCTCGTCGTGCAGGCGGAGCACGGCCCCGCCGGCTTGGCGTGGCTGGTCACGTGGTCCCCGGACAAGGCGGCCGAGGTGGAGCGCGAGGTCGACCGGCTCGTGGCCGGGTCGCCACGACGCGACGACCTCCGGGCGACCCTCGAAAAGGGCGGCTACATCTGCCTGGTGGACGATCCCGAATCGGCCATCGCCGTCGCGAACGTCGTGGCGCCGGAGCATCTTCAGCTCATGTGGGAGGGCGCCGAGGACGCGCTGCCCCTCGTGCGCTCGGCCGGTGCCGTGTTCGTCGGGACGTGGGCCCCGGCGAGCTTCGGGGACTACCTTGCCGGGCCGAACCACGTGCTGCCCACCAACCGGACGGCCCGGTTCGCCTCGGCCCTCCGGGCCGAGGACTTCGTGCGCCACATGCACGTGGTGTCGATGGAGCGATCTGCGCTTCGAGAGCTCGGCCCGGCGGTGATCACCCTCGCCACCGCCGAGGGGCTGCCCGCCCACGCCGATTCGATCCGGCTCCGCCTGTGAGCCCGCCGGGCTCCCTGCCCCCGCTCCGACCGGACCTGCAGCTGGCCGGCGGCTACCACTCGCCCCAGGTGTCGGCCGAGGTCCGGCTCAACACCAACGAGAGCCCGTTCCCTCCGCCCTCGGCCTTCGTGAAGGAGCTCGAGGACGAGCTCTCGCGTGTGGAGTTCAACCGGTACCCGGACCGCGGGGCGACCGAGCTGCGCACGGCGTTGGCGTCGCTCCACGGCGTCCGCCCCGACGAGATCTTCTGCGCCAACGGTTCCAACGAGGTGCTGCAGTGCCTGCTGCTCGCCTACGGGGGCCCGGGGCGCCGGGCGCTGCTCTTCGAGCCGACCTACGCGCTGCACGGTCACATCAGCCGGCTGACCGGCACCGAGCTGGTCTCGGGCAGCCGTGACCCGGACTTCCGGGTCGACCCGGAGGAGGCGTACCGCCTGCAAGCAGAAGCTCGGCCCACCGTCACCTTCGTGTGCTCGCCCAACAACCCGACCGGTCTGTCGGAGCCGCCCGAGCTCGTCCGGGGCCTGCTCGACCGGAGCGAGGGCCTCGTCGTGGTGGACGAGGCCTACGGTCAGTTCTCTTCGTGGGGCGCGCTCGAGCTGCGGGACCCGGCGGCGGCCGTCGGGGCGCCGTCCCGCCCGGCGGGACCGGTGGCGCCGTCCCGCCCGGCGGGACCGGTGGCGGAGCCACAACCGGGCGCCCGCTCGCTGGTGGTGGTCCGGACCTTTTCCAAGACCTGGTCGATGGCGGCGGTGCGCCTGGGGTACGCCATCGCCGACCCCGAGGTGGTGGCCGCATGCGAGCAGGTCGTGCTGCCCTACCACCTGTCCGTGCCGACCCAGATCGCCGGCACGGTGGCCCTGAGGTTCGCGGATGAGATGAGCGAGCGGGTGGCTCTGATCGAGCACGAGCGGGAGCGGCTGGCAGACGGTCTCGGCGAGCTGCCCGTCGACAGCTGGCCGTCCGACGCGAACTTCATCCTGTTCCGTCCTCGGGACAAGCCCGCCTCGGCCGTCTGGGCCGGCTTGCTCGACCGCTCCGTTCTGGTCCGCGATTGCTCCACTTGGTCGAGCCTCGCCGGCTGCCTCCGGGTCACCGTCGGCACCGGGGAGGAGAACGACCGGTTCCTGACCGCTCTGAGGGGGTGCCTTCGATGACCGTTGGACAACAGGCCGGCGGGACCCGACGGGCCGTGCGCCGCCGGTCGACCAAGGAGACCGTGGTGGACGTCACGCTCGACGTCGACGGCACGGGCGCCGCCCGGGTGGTGACCGGCCTCCCCTTCTTCGACCACATGGTCGAGCAGCTCGGCCGGCACGGCGGCTTCGACCTGTCGGTGCAGGCCGAGGGGGACCTTGCCGTCGACGCGCACCACACGGTTGAGGACGTCGGGATCGTGCTCGGAGGCTGTCTCGCCGAGGCGCTCGGGGACAAGGCCGGGGTTCGGCGCTTCGCCTCGCTCCTTCTGCCGCTCGACGAGGCGCTGGTGGAGGTGGCGCTCGACCTCTCGGGCCGTCCCTACCTGGCGTACAACGTCGAGCTCCCCCCCGACACGCCGGGGCTCGGGTCGCCGCCCTTCGTCCCCCAGCTCGCCGAGGAGTTCTGGAGGGCGTTCGTCACGGCGGCGGGCATCACGCTGCACGTGCGCCTGCGGGAGGGGAAGAACACCCACCACATCGTGGAGGCGTCGTTCAAGGGGGTGGCGCGGGCGCTGCGCGACGCGGTCCGGATCGAGGGCGGGGGCATCCCGTCCACCAAGGGCACCCTGTGACCGGCACCGGCACGAGCACGAGCACGCGTGACACCGATCCGGACAGCCGGATCGTCGTCCTCGACTACGGGATCGGCAACCTCCGCTCGGCCGACAAGGCCCTCGAGCACCTCGGGGCGCCGGCTCGTCTCGTCTGCGACCCCGACGACGTGGCGGGGGCCGCCGGCGTGGTGCTGCCCGGGGTGGGGCACTTCGCTTCCTGTGCCGGGGCCCTGGCTTCGACCGGTCTCGGCGCGGCCGCGGTCGAGGCGGTCCGCAGCGGCGTCCCGTTCCTCGGGGTCTGCGTCGGCTTTCAGCTGCTGTACGAGGAGTCCGAGGAAAGCCCCGGGGTCGGGGGGCTGGGGATCTTCGCGGGCCGGGTCAGACGCCTGCCGGCAGGGGTGAAGCACCCCCAGATGCAGTGGAACCAGCTGCTGCGCCGGCCGGGTCGGCCGTCGGGGATGCTGGCCGGCCTGGGCGAGGCGCCCTGGGCCTATTTCGTGCACTCCTTCGCGCCCGAGATCGGGGAGGAGACCGTGGCCGAATGCGACTACGGGGGCCCGGTGGCCGCGGCGGCCGAGCGGGGCAACGTCTGGGGCACCCAGTTCCACCCGGAGAAGTCGGGAACCGTCGGGCTGGCGATCCTGGCGAACTTCGTGGCCCGTTGCCTGCCGGCGGGGGAGGTCGGCGGAGGCCCTCCGGCGCCGACGGAGCGGCTCCCGGTCGAGCGCTGATGGAGCTCCTGCCGGCGATCGACCTCCGAGGTGGCAACGCGGTCCGGCTCGTGCAGGGCGACTTCGGCCGCGAGCGGTCCTACGGTGACCCGCTGGCCCTGGCGAGTGGTTTCGCCGCGGCCGGTGCCCGCCGGCTCCATGTCGTCGACCTCGACGCCGCCCGCACGGGTGAGCCCGTGAACCGGTCGACGGTGATCGCCATCGCCAGGCAGAGCGCGGTGCCGGTACAGGCGGGCGGCGGCGTGCGCACCGACACCGACGTCGCCCAGCTGCTCGACGCCGGGGTCGACCGGGTGGTGCTCGGCACCGCGCTCTTCGACGACCCTTCGCTGCTCGCCCGCTGTTGCGAGCGCTACCCGGGCCGGGTGGCCGTCGGGCTCGACTACCGCCGGCGTGCCGACGGGACGCTCGAGGCCGCCGTGCGCGGGTGGGTCGAGGGTGCCGGGCAGTCGGTGGGTCGGATCCTCGCCGAGGTCGACGAGGCCGGTCCGGGCGCGGTGGTGGTCACCGCCATCGATCGCGACGGGACGCTCCTCGGTCCCGACGTCGACGGCCTGCGCGAGGTGCTCGACGCCACCAGCGCCCCGGTGGTGGCGTCCGGCGGCGTCGGCTCGGCAGCCGACATCGTCGCCCTGTCGGCGCTCCGCTCGCCCCGGCACGGCCGCCGCCTGGCCGGGGTCATCGTGGGGAAGGCCCTGGTGGACGGCCGGGTGAGCGTCGGGGAGGCGATGGCCGCGTGCGAAACATCCGGGTGATCCCCTGCCTTGACGTGACAGGCGGGCGGGTGGTGAAAGGTGTGCAGTTCGTCGACCTGGTCGACGCCGGGGATCCCGTTGAGCTGGCGGCACGCTACGACGCCGAGGGGGCGGACGAGCTCACGTTCCTCGACATCACCGCCTCCTCGGAGGAGAGGGACACCATGGTGTCGGTGGTGGAGCGGACCGCCGACCAGGTGTTCATCCCCTTCACCGTCGGCGGGGGGGTGCGCAACGCCGCCGACGCCCGCCGCCTGCTCCGGGCAGGCGCGGACAAGGTGGGCGTGAACACCGCAGCGCTGCAGCGCCCCGAGGTCGTCGTGGAGCTCAGTGCCGAATTCGGCGCCCAGTGCGTGGTGGTGGCCATCGACGCCCGGTCGACCGCGGATCGTGGAGGGAGCGGGTGGGAGGTGTACACCCATGGCGGTCGCCGCGGGACCGGGATGGACGCGGTGGCCTGGGCCATCCGTTGCGCCGAGTTGGGGGCGGGGGAGATCCTGCTGACCTCGATGGACCGCGACGGAACCCGGGACGGCTTCGACCTGCATCTGACCCGGTCGATCGTCGACGCGGTGGACGTGCCGGTGGTCGCCTCGGGTGGGGTCGGATCGCTCCAGCACCTTGTGGACGGGGCCGTCGAAGGAGGGGCGGACGCCGTGCTCGCCGCCTCCATCTTCCATCGACGCGAGCACACGGTGGCCGAGGCCAAGGCCTACATGGCGGCCCACGGCGTCGCGGTGAGACCTCCCGCCGGCGCCGGACGCTGAGGCGCCGCGCCCCGTCGCGACCCGGTCGCCGCCCCACCCGATCGGGCGCCCCCGCCAGGCGTCGACGGCGTGGTCGGGCCGCCCCCGTGGATGCGGTACCGTGCCGTTGTGGCACCAGTCGAGTCCGCCCGGCCGGGGGACCCCAAACAGCCGATCACCGTGCTCTTCGACCGCGTGCTCGTGCAGGTCTCCCAGGCCGAGGGCGAACGCCGCTCCCGCGCCGGCATCCTCATCCCCGCCACCGCCCAGGTCTCCCGGCGTCTGGCATGGGCCGAGGCCGTCGCCGTCGGGCCGCACGTCCGGGCCGTGAAGGTGGGGGACAAGGTCCTGTTCAATCCCGAGGACCGTTTTGAGGTGGAGGTGCACGGCGACGAGTACGTCATCCTCCGGGAGCGGGACATCCACGCGCTCGCCACCGAGCGGATCGACAGCGGGACCGGGCTGTACCTGTGAGGTGCCGGCACCGATGAGGATCCGGTGAGCTCCGGGGGGCCGACCGCGGCCGAAGGACCGGCCCTGCAGGTGGACGAGGCCGCGCTGGGCGCGGTCGACTTCGGGCCGCAGGGGCTCATCCCCGCGGTGGTCCAGGACGTGCTCGACGGGACCGTCCTGATGGTCGGCTACATGAACGCCGAGGCGCTGCGCCGGACGCTGGCGAGCGGGCGGACCTGGTTCTGGAGCCGCAGCCGCCGCGAGTACTGGCAGAAGGGGGAGACCTCGGGCGACCGCCAGTACGTCCGCGAGGTCAGGGTGGACTGCGACGGGGACACCGTGCTGGTGGTGGTGGACCAGCACGGCCGGGGCGCGTGCCACACCGGCGAGCGGTCCTGCTTCTTCCGGACCGTCGGCCGGGGGCCCGGGTCGCCCGTCGCCGATCGGGCGGGGGCCGGCGGATCGGAACGGTCCCGGTCCGAGTGACCCCTCCGGCCGCCCTGCGTGTGCTGCCCGGCTTCGACGAGTTCTCCGCCCTGGCCGCCGGGCACCGCATCGTCCCCGTGTGGAGCGAGCTGGTGGCCGACACGCTGACCCCGGTGGGCGCCTTCCTCAACCTGGTGGGTGACCATCCGGGGTTCCTCCTCGAGTCGGTGGAGGGCGGTGAGCGATGGGGCCGGTACTCGTTCGTCGGCCGGGCTCCCCTGGCCACGATGGTGGCGAGGGGCCGCGAGGTGACCGCCGACGGGCCCCTCGCCGTCCCGACCGGCGAGGGGCGTGGCGTGCTGGCCGCCTTGAGCGAGCTGCTCGGAGCCCACCGTTCGCCGGTCCTCGCCGATCTGCCCCCGCTCCACGCGGGCGTCGTCGGTTACCTCGGCTACGACGTCGTCCGCGAGATCGAGCACCTGCCCGAGGTGCCGCCCGACGATCTCGGGTTCCCCGACGCCTCGCTGGTGGTCATCGGCCAACTGGCCGCCTTCGACCACTGGCGCCAGAGGGTCGTCCTGATCGACAACGTCGTCATCGGTGAGGGCTGGGTCGAGGAGGAGGTGGCGAACGCCTACGAGCAGGCCCGGCAGAGGCTCGAGCAGTTCGCCGCCGAGTGCTTCCGGGCGGTCCCCTCGGAACCGGTCCCGCTCCCCGACGCGCCGCCCGAGCGCCCGGTGGCCTCCCGCACGGTGAGCGCGGACCAGTACCGCCGGGCGGTCGAGGCGGCCAAGGAGCACGTCCGGCGGGGCGACGTCTTTCAGGTGGTCCTCTCGCAGCGATTCGACCTGCAGTTGGAGGTGGAGCCGTTCGAGGTGTACCGCGCCCTGCGGTTGCTCAACCCGAGCCCGTACCTCTACTTCCTCCGTTTCCCCGAGGTGACCGTGGTGGGCTCGTCGCCCGAGCCGATGGTGCGGCTGCGCGACGGGGTGGTGACCTCGCGGCCCATCGCCGGGTCCCGCCCCCGCGGTGACACCGAGGAGCACGACCGGTTGCTGGCGGCCGAGCTGGCCGAGGACCCCAAAGAGGTCGCCGAGCACGTGATGCTGGTCGACCTGGCCCGCAACGACGTCGGGCGGGTGGTCAGCTTCGGGACCGAGCACGTCGAAGAGCTCATGACGGTGGAGCGTTACAGCCACATCATGCATCTCACCTCACAGGTCACCGGTCACCTCGCGCCGGGCAAGGGCCCCATCGACGTGCTGCGGGCCACCCTTCCGGCCGGGACCCTGTCCGGTGCGCCCAAGGTGCGGGCCATGCAGATCATCGACGAGCTCGAGCCGACCAAGCGGGGCATTTACGGTGGGGTCGTGGGCTATCTCGACTTCTCGGGGAACCTCGACACCGCCATCGTCATCAGGACGATGCTCGTCGGCCCCGACGGCCGGGCCTCGGTGCAGGCCGGGGCGGGGATCGTCGCCGACAGCGATCCCCGGAGCGAGGACGAGGAGTGCGCGCACAAGGCGGCGGCGCTGATGGCGGCGATCGCCGCGGCACGCGAGATCGCCGCCGTCCGCCGATCCCACCGGTCCGAGTCGTGACCGACCGGCCGAGGGTCGCGGATCCCGAGCTCCTCGCCGACTACGCCGCGTTGCGCACCGACGTCGGCGCCCGCCGTCTCCCGCGTGACTTCCTGCGCGTGTCGGGTCCCCAGGCGCTCGAGTACCTCGAGGGACAGTGCTCCCAGGAGCTCTCGGGCATCGCGGTCGGTGAGGGTGCGGACTCGCTGCTGCTGGCTCCCGACGGCAAGATCGTGGCGCTCATCCGCGTGAGCCGGACCGGTGAGGACGAGCTCGTGCTCGATGTCGATGCCGGCTTCGGCGAGCTGGTGCAGGCAAGGCTCGCCCGGTTCAAGCTCCGTACCAAGTTCGAGATGGAGCCCGTGCCCTGGTCGTGCCTGGCGCTGCGCGGCCCGAACGCGCCGGCGGCGCTGCGCGGCCCGAACGCGCCGGCGGCGCTGCGCGGCCCGAACGCGCCGGCGGCGCTGCGCGGCCCGAACGCGCCGGCGGTGGGGGGCGGGCCCGGCCTGGTGCTGCCCGTGTCGTGGAACGGGTGGAACGGCTTCGATCTTCTCGGGCCCGAGGCCGCCGCGCTGCCCGAGGGCGTCCGGTGGTGCGGGAGCGAGGCGTGGGAGGCGTGCCGGATCGAGGCCGGGGTGCCGCGGATGGGGACCGAGCTGAACGAGCGGACCATCGCGGCCGAGGCCGGGCTCGTCGAGCGGACCGTGAGCTTCACCAAGGGCTGTTACACCGGTCAGGAGCTGGTGGCCCGCCTCGACTCCCGGGGCAGCAAGGTGGCCAGGCGGCTGTGCGCGATCGTCCCGGGTTCGGGGATGGAGCAGGAGCCGGCATCGCTGGTCGGCGCCCGCCTGACGACGCCCGACGGGGCGAAGGAGGTCGGCCGGATCACCTCCGCTGCGTGGTGCCCGGGCGTCGGCGGCCCGGCCGGGCTCGCCTTCGTCCACCGGTCGGTGGAGACCGGCGGCCGCGTCATGATCGAGGTCCCGCCCGAAGGCGGCGTCCCCGGTCCGGTGCCCGCCGAGGTTCGCTCCCTCCCTCTCGCCTGACCTCCGCGCCATCGGGGTACCTTCCTCTGGGCCCGGGTGCTCCGCCGCTACGCTGGGTCGATCATGTCCACCTACCTCTCGGCGATCGTCGCGGCCCACCGCGCCGCGGCGGCGGAGGACGGGAGGGATCTCGGGTCCCTGGTGGAGGCCGCGCTCGGCGCGCCGGAACCGGTTCCCTTCGCCGCCGCGCTGGCCGCGCGTTCGCTCACGGGCCTGGGGGTCGTGGCCGAGGTGAAGCGGCGGTCGCCGTCGAAGGGCGATCTGGCGCCCGATCTCGACCCTGCCGCACTGGCGTCGGAGTACGCCCGCGGCGGCGCCACGTGCCTGTCGGTGCTCACCGACGTCGACTACTTCGGAGGTTCCGCGCAGGACCTGCGGGAGGCCAAGGCGGCGACCGGTCTCCCGGTCCTGCGCAAGGACTTCACGGTGGCGCCGGCCGACGTCTGCGACGCCAGGCTCATGGGGGCCGACGCGGTGCTGCTCATCGTCGCCGCGCTCGATCCCGGCGAGCTGGCGGAGCTGTCCGGGCTGGCGGCCCGGCTCGGGCTCGATGCGTTGGTGGAGGTGCACGACGAGGGGGAGTTGCAGCGCGCCCTCGATCTCGGCGCCTCGCTCGTCGGGGTGAACCAGCGCGACCTGGTGACCTTTGAGGTCGACCCGGGACGGGCCGAGCGCCTGGCCGGCTCGATCCCCGACGGGGTCGTCGCCGTCGCCGAGTCCGGCGTGCGCGACGCCGCCGACGCCCGGGCCCTCGCCGCCGCCGGCTTCGACGCGGTGCTCGTGGGCGAGACCCTGGTCAGCGCGGGCGACGCCGCCTCGATGGCCGCTTCCCTGGCCGGCCACCCGGTGGGTCGGCGCCTCCGGGCGTCCGGGTGGAGGAGCCATGTCCTCGACCGGTGAGGTGATGGTGAAGATCTGCGGTATCACCTCCGAGGCCGACGCCCTGCTGGCGGTCGGCCTCGGTGCCGACGCCGTGGGTTTCGTGCTCGCCCCTTCGCCGCGCCAGGTCTCTCCGGGGACCGTCGGGGACATCGTGAAGCGCCTGCCCCAGGGGGTCCTCACCGTGGGGGTGTTCCGTGACGAGGCACCCCAACGGGTGGTGGACATCGCCAACCACATCGGGCTCGGTGCCGTGCAGCTCCATGGGCACGAGACACCGCAGCAGAGCGGCTGGGTGCGCGAGCGGGTGGCCTGCGTGATAAAGGCGTTCCCGGCCGGCGACCGGACGATCTCGCGTTTCGGCGAGTTCGGGGCGGACTACCTCCTCATTGACGGGGCCAGTCCGGGGTCGGGCAAGGTGTTCGACTGGCGCCTGGCCGAAGGGGTGGCCGACCCGAGGAGGATGATCGTCTCCGGAGGGCTCGATCCCGCCAACGTCGCGCAGGCGATCGCCCATCTCCATCCCTACGGCGTCGACGTCTCGAGTGGGGTGGAGTCGAGCCCCGGACGCAAGGACCCGCAGCTGGTGGGGGCGTTCGTCGCAGCCGCCCGCCGGAGCGGGCGGGAGGTGGAGGCCGCGCGCCGGGCCGGTATCACCGGATCGGACGAGGACCGCGAGGGCCTCGGCGATCCGGGGGACGATGCGGGCGACGACCACCCTTACGACTGGATGGAGCGATGAGCGCAGGCGCCTCGGCGGGGGAGTCCCGCCAGGGCCTCATGGGCCGGCCGGGATCCGACGGCCGGTTCGGCGAGTTCGGGGGGCGGTTCGTCCCCGAGTCGCTGGTTCCCGCCTGCGAGGAGCTGGCCGAGGCCTTCGACGAGGCGTGGGCGGACCCCGCCTACCGGGCCGAGCTCGACGCCATCCTGCGCGACTACGGGGGACGGCCCACGCCGGTCACCGAGTGCCGGCGCCTCTCCGAGCAGCTGGGGGTCCGGCTCCTCCTCAAGCGCGAGGACCTGGCACACACCGGCTCGCACAAGCTGAACAACGTGGTGGGCCAGGCGCTCCTCGCCACGCGGATGGGCAAGCGCCGGTTGATCGCCGAGACGGGGGCCGGTCAGCACGGGGTGGCCACGGCCACGGCCGCCGCGCTGCTCGGCCTGGAGTGCGTCGTCTACATGGGGGAGGTCGACACCGAGCGCCAGGAGCTGAACGTGTTCCGCATGGAGCTGCTCGGCGCCGAGGTCCGGCCGGTGCGCAGCGGGAGCCGGACGCTGAAGGACGCGGTCAACGAGGCGTTGCGGGACTGGGTGGCGAGCGTGGAGCACACCCATTACTGCCTCGGCTCGGTCATGGGCCCGCACCCCTTCCCGTACATGGTGCGGGAGCTGCAGCGGGTGGTCGGTGACGAGGCGCGGGAGCAGTGCCGGGCATTGCTGGACGGTTCGGACCCCGACGTCGTCGTGGCCTGCGTCGGCGGTGGCTCCAACGCCGCGGGGACCTTCGCCGGGTTCGTCGACACCTCCGCCCGCCTGGTCGGGGTGGAGGCGGCGGGCGGCGCGGCGATCGGCGCCGGGATCCCGGGGGTGCTCCACGGGATGCGTTCCCAGCTCCTGCAGGACGAGGCCGGCCAGATCCTCGAGGCGCACTCCATCTCGGCCGGGCTCGACTATCCCGGGGTCGGGCCCGAGCACGCCCACCTGGCGGCGATCGGGCGGGCGACCTACGAGCAGGCGGGCGACGAGGAGGTCCTCCGCGCCTTCAGCCGTCTCTCGCGCACCGAGGGGATCATCCCCGCGCTCGAGTCGGCCCACGCGCTGGCCTGGGTCCTGCGCGAGGCCGGCGGGGCGGTGCCGGCGGGCTCCACCGTGCTCGTCACCCTGTCGGGGCGCGGCGACAAGGACGTCGAGCAGGTACGGGCCATCCTGGGACGGGGCGGGCCGGCGTGAGCGCCCTTCCCTCGGGGACGGGGACGGGATCCGAGATGGGGACGGGATCCGGAACAGGGCCCGGGGAGCTCGGGTCGGCGCTGCGACGCCGGCGCTCCCGGGGGGCCAAGCTCCTCATCCCCTATGTGATGGCGGGCATGGTGCCCGATTGGTTGGAGGTGGTGGAGGCGGTCGCCGGGGCGGGGGCCGACGCCATCGAGATCGGCATCCCCTTCTCCGACCCGATGATGGACGGGCCCGTCATTCAGGAGGCCTCGGTGGACGCCCTCAGGGCGGGCACCACCCCCCAGATGGTGCTGGCCGCGATCGGGAAGGGCCGTATCGGGGTGCCCGTCGCCGTCATGACCTATTACAACCTCGTCTTCCGGGCCGGGCACCGCCGCATGGCCCGTTCGATGGCCGAGTCGGGAGTCGCCGGGGCGATCGTGCCCGACCTCCCGCTCGAGGAGCTCAACGGGTGGTCCGAGGAGGCGGATGCCGCCGGGGTGGAGACCGTGCTTCTGGTGGCGCCATCGTCGCCCGTCCCCCGGGTGGAGGCGATCTGCGCCCGTAGCCGCGGCTTCGTGTACGCGGTGGCGCGGATGGGGGTCACCGGCGAGCAGGCCGCTCTGGGCGACGAGCTCGCCAAGGTCGTCGGGAGGGTCCGCCCCTTCACCGACCTGCCCGTGTGCGCCGGGGTCGGTGTCTCCACCCCCGAGCAGGCGGTCGAGGCCTGTCGCAGCGCCGACGGGGTCGTGGTCGGCTCGGCGCTCGTGAGGCGCCTCCTCGCTGGGGGTGGCGCCGATGCGGCGGCGGAGTTCGTCGGCGAGCTGCGGACGGCGCTCGACGCCGGCTGAGCGAGAGCGGCAGCCGACCGGGCGGACCCGGTTCAGCCCGTCGGCGGCAGGATGACCAGGCAGCCGTTGTGGCCGCCGAACCCGAAGGAGTTCGACAGGACCGGTCCCGGCTCCCATGCCCGGGCCGCCCCGGCGACGACGTCGAGGTCGATCTCGGGATCGAGCTCCTCGTGCCCGGCGGTCGGCGGGATCAACCGGTGCTCGATGGTCAGCACCGCCGCCACCGCCTCGATCGCCCCCGCCCCCCCGAGCCCGTGGCCGGTCACCCCTTTGGTGGAGGTGACGGGCGGCACGGCGGAGCCGAAGACCTTGTTGAGGGCCCGGGACTCCGCCAGGTCGTTGAGCGGCGTTGACGTCCCGTGGGCGTTCACATGCCTGACATCCGACGGCTGCAGCCCCGCGTCGAACAGGGCCAGCTCCATGCACGACACGGCGCCCGCGCCGTCGGGCAACGGCGCGGTGATGTGGTGGGCGTCGGAGGTGCTGGCGGCACCACCGATCTCGGCGTAAATGCGCGCCCCTCGCTCCACCGCCCGGTCCCAGGACTCGAGCACCAGCGCGCCGGCGCCTTCGGACATCACGAACCCGTCGCGGCGCAGGTCGAACGGCCGCGACTGCCCGGAGGTGGAGAGGGCGGTCATGTTCGAGAACGCGGCGATGGCGACGCCGATGTCGGCCGAAGCCTCCGAGCCACCCCCGATGGCCACGTCGCAGCGGCCGCTCGCCACCAGCCTGGCCGCCGCCGAGATCGCGTGGGTCCCGGCGGCGCAGGCGGTGCACACCGCCTCGGAGGGGCCACGCCAGCCGTTGCGCATGGAGATGTTGGCCGCTGCGGCGTTGACCATCATCATGGGCACGAGGAAGGGCGACACCCGGTCCGGACCGCGCTCGTGGTTCACGATCGTCTGCTCCGACAGGGTCTTCAGGCCGCCCACCCCGGTGCCGAAGACCACACCGGATCGCTCCGGGTCGGCCTGAAGGTCACCGGCGCCCTGCAGCGCCTCGTCGGCCGCGGCGACGCTCAGCTGGGCGAACCGGTCGATCCGCCGGGCCTCCTTCGGGCCGAAGTACCGCGAGGGATCGAAGTCCCGGACCATCCGCTGGCCCGGCTCCTGCGGGATCGGATGGATCAGGCCCTCCCAGAACGACGGGACGTCGTTTCCGCAGCAGGCGACCACGCCGACACCGGTGACGGCCACCCGGCGGCCGGGGATGGGGCCGTCGGGCCCGATGCCGAGCAGCATCAGAGCTTGCCGTACACGAGGTCGAAGGCCTGGCCCACAGTGTCGATGTCCTCGAGCTCGGTCTCCTCGACGGTGATGTTGAAGGACTCCTCGAGCGCCATCACCAGCTCGACCAGGTCGAGGCTGTCCGCGTCGAGGTCCTCGGCCAGCCGCGCCTCGCGCGTGATCTTGTCCGCAGGCACTTGCAGCACCTCGACGGCGCTCTCCCGGAACTTCTCGAAGGCTGCGTCGCTGTCCACTTGGTCTGCTCCTTGTCGGTCGTTGTGTCGCTTGTTGTGTCGCTTGTTGTGTAGGTCGTTGTGTCGCTTGTTGTCGCTTGTGTCGGGATTCGTGCCGACGAGGGTACCCCGGAGCCCCCACGGCCCGGGACATCGGTGGGCCGGGCGATCAGAGGCCCATCCCGAGGCCGCCGTCGACGGGGATGACCGCTCCCGTCACGTACGCCGCTCCCGGGCTGGCCAGGAAGCCCACCGTCTCTGCCACATCCTCGGGTACGGCGAGCCGCCCGAGGGGGATCCCCGCGGCCATCTGCCCGAGCCGCTCGTCGCCCAGGGCGGCGAGCATGTCGGTGTCCACCATCCCGGGGGCGACCACGTTGACGGTGATGCCGCGGCTGCCCACCTCGCGGGCCAACGCACGGGCCATCCCCACCAACCCGGCCTTCGACGCCGCGTAGTTCGCCTGCCCCGGGCTCCCCAGGTAGGCGCCGACCGACGAGATGAAGATGATGCGGCCCCGGCGCAGCCGGAGCATCTTGGCGACCGCCCGTTTGGCCACCCGGTAGCCCCCGGTCAGGTTGGTCTCGATCACGTCGTGCCAGGCCGACTCCTCCATCCGGAGGATGAGGGTGTCACGGGTGATCCCGGCATTGGAGACGACCACCTCCACCGGGCCCCACCGCTCCTCCACCGCGCCGAACGCGTCTTCGACCTGCTCCGGATCGGTGACGTCGCACTTCAGGGCGAGGAAGCGGTCCTCGGGCACGCCGTCGGGAAGCTCGAACGGGACCGGGGAGCGGGAGGTGGCGGCCACCCGGTCGCCGCGGGCCAGGAACCACGACACGCAAGCCGCGCCGATCCCCCTCGATCCCCCGGTCACCAGGACCACCCTGGGCTCGCCCGGGGTCGGGGCCGCGCTCAACGGTCGATCCCCGGGACCCGGAGCCAGAGGACCGGCTGGCCCTCCTGCACCCGCTCGCCCGACGCCGCCAGCCATCGGACCACCTGCCCCGAAAAGGGCGTTCTGACTTCGGCCTCGCCGACCAACCCGATCAGATCGCCGACGGCGATCTGATCGGCGACGACCGGGGCGTTCGGCTCGGAACGCTTGGCGGCGCCGCTGGGGCCGGTCCCCGGCAGCAGCCCGGTCCCCGGCGCCGCAAGGGACGCCTCGGGCGTGAAGACCCCTCCGCCGGGGCTCACCACCACCCGCTCGGACACGTACAGATGCTCGCCCTGATGGGCGGAGGCGTGCGCCCCCTCGGGATCGCTGGCCTCCGGCGAGGCGAGCGCGTCCATCAGGGTGTCGAGGTCGTCCGGCGTGGCGACCGACAGCGCACGGAGGTCGGGGGCGCCCCGCTTCGCCAACCCGCTCAGCACCCCGCCGGGACCGAGCTCCACCAGTGTGGTCCCGCCCAGGCCCGCCAGGGTCTGCAGCGTCTGGCGCCAGCGCACCGGGCTGCAGAGCTGTGCCGACAGCAGCTGCGGCCACTCGGCCGGGTCCTCGTGCACCCTGGCGTCGACGTTGGCGACGACGGGGACCTCGGGCGCGACGAACACGGCGTCCTCGAGCGCTTTGCGCAGGGCCGGGCGGGCACCGGCCATGAGCGGGGTGTGGAAGGCCCCGGCGACGGGGATGGGGAGGACCTTGCGCGCGCCCATCTCGCGGGCGAACACCGACACGGCGGCGACCGCATCGGCCGTACCGGCGACGATCACCTGCCCCGGGGCGTTGTAGTTGGCGACCCAGGCTTCGCCCTCCGCCCGGTGGCAGGCGGCCTCGGCGTCGTCGTCGGAGATGCCCATCAGGGCGGCCATGGTGCCCGGGGCCTCCTCGGTGGCCCGGGCCATGGCCTCGCCACGGGCGGTCACCAGCCGGATGCCGTCGTCGAACGAGAGCGCTCCCGCGGCGACGAGCGCGGAGTACTCGCCGAGGCTGTGGCCGGCGCACGCAGCAGGGGAGAGGCCCAGCCGCTCGACGGCGTCGAGCACGACCAGGCTCTGGACGAACGTGGCCAACTGGGCCTCGGCGGTGCGGGTCAGCTCGGTCATCGGAGCCTCGAGGAGCAGGTCGGCGACGTTCCGTCCCGCCGACGAAGATGCTTCCTCCACCAATTCCCACGAGGGATGGTCCACCCACGCACGGCCCATCCCGGACCGCTGGGAACCCTGCCCGGGGAAGGTGAACACCAACACGAGACCTACTCGCCTCCGAGGGAACACGGACGGTTGCCGCGTGGGCCGGCAGGTTCCGGCCGTGAGGCAACAGTCTGGCACGGTCGGCAGGGCCCATGTTATTACCAGAGGGTTACCGGCGCCTTCCGGGCGCGCAGGGGGCCGGGCATGCCCGATCGTCGTGGCCCGGACCGGATCGGGGGCAGCGGAGGCTTTCGGGTAGGACGGCGGGTAGCACCGAACCGGCAGTCCGTTGGTACGATGCGCTGATGCGGGTGGCCGTCGGGCAATTCGCCTCGGGTTCCGACAAGGAGGCCAACCGGCGCCAGGCGGTGGACCTGATCCGGGCCGCGGCCGACGGCGGCGCCGGGCTGGTCGCGCTACCCGAGGCGTCGATGCACGCCTTCGGCGCCGCGAGTGCCGATCTCGCCGCCGTCGCGGAACCGCTCGACGGGCCGTTCGTCGGTGCCCTTGCCTCGGCCGCGGCGGCCACGGGCGTGGTGGCCGTGGCCGGGCTCTTCGAAGCGACCAGGACCGCCGGGCGGGTCTTCAACACCGTGGTCGTGGTGGGTGCCGCGGGAGTGCTCGCCCGCTATCGGAAGGTCCACCTTTACGACGCCCTCGGCTGGCGGGAGTCCGATCGGGTGGAGCCGGGGGATCCCGCATCCCCTCCGGCCGTGGTCGACCTCGGGGATCTCCGGCTCGGGGTGATGACCTGCTTCGACCTTCGGTTCCCCGAGGTCTCCCGGGTGCTCGTCGACAACGGGGCAACGGTCCTCGCCGTGCCGGCGGCCTGGGTCGCCGGACCCGGAAAGCGGGAGCAGTGGGAGGTGCTGCTGCGCGCCCGGGCCATCGAGAGCACGGCGTTCGTGGTGGCGGCCGGCCAGCCCGGCCCGGTCTATACCGGCTGCAGCGCCATCGTGGGCCCCACCGGCGTCGTCGTCCGCTCCCTTTCCGGGAGCGTGGACGGCGGTCCCGGGGCCCTGGCGTTCGCCGATCTGGAGTCCTCCGAGATCGCCGACGTGCGGGCCGCCATGCCCGTGCTGGCGAGCCGGCGCTTCTCGGTCCGCCCCGCCTGAGGCTCAGAGGACCTCGAGCGTCGCCCCGCGTGAGCGCTCCGGGAGATCGAAGGCGAAGAGCACCGAGGGCGCGATGTCGCGCGAGCGCATCACCCTCCGCAGGTCCGGGCCGTCGTTCCCGGCCGCGGGGTCTTCGCCCGGCCCGTCGGTGATCGCCCAGTGCGGGCGCGGGCGCCCGCCGCCGGCCATGCCGAAGGCCTCGAGCTCACGCTCCCCCCACGAGTCCTGAAAGTGGGTGGCCACCCCTCCGGGGAGGAGGCAGCTCAGACGGATGCCTCGGGCCGCCAGCTCGTCGCGGATGCTCTCGGAGAGCACGACCACCGCCGTCTTGACCGCGCCGTACAGCGGCATCGACTCGAGAGGGGAGCCGGCGACCGACGAGGCAACCGTCACGATCTGCGAGCCGCTCGCCATGCGGGCCGCCGCCGAGCGGACGGCGTACGCGGTGCCGAGCAGATCGGTGCGCACCATCTCGTCGATCTCGTCGAGCGGCTGCTCGAGCAAGGGCTGCACGGTGCCGAACCCGGCCGCGGTGACCAGGCCGTCGATGCCCCCGTAGGCGTCGACCGCGGCGTCCATCAACCTCTCGACCGCCTGTGGATCGCCGACGTCGGTGGCGACGCCGAGGCCCTCACCCCCCGCTTGGAGGATCTGGTGCACCGTCTCGTCCAACCGGGTCCGTGTCCGGCCCGCGACCACGACGCGCCCCCCGCCGCTCGCCACCGCGAAGGCGACTCCCTTGCCGATACCGGAGGAACCGCCCGTGACGACGATGGTCCTCCCCTCCACCCATCCCATCGGGACAACGTATCGTGAAAGCCGACGCGACGTCCCGGATCGCCGCCGTCGGCGAAGGAACCGGGAGGGGGACGGAGGTGACGGGATGCTGCTCTCGACAGGCCTGATGGCCCGGGGCCGACTGGGGTCTCCCGAGATGCTGGCGACCATCGGTCAGGCGGCGGAGGAGGCGGGGCTCCCCAGGGTCTGGTTCGGGGACCACGTCGTGTACCCGGTGGACTACGCGCCGAACTACCCGTCGGCCACCGGTCGGCTCAACTACAACCCGGCTTCTCCACAGGCGGACGTGGTGGTCGCCATGTCGTGGCTGTGCGCGGCGACCCGCCACGTCGGTGTCGGGACCTCGGTGATGGTGATCGCGCAACGCCAGCTGGTGTCGCTGGCCAAGCAACTGGCCTCACTCGATGCGCTGTCCGGGGGCCGTCTCACCCTGGGCATCGGCGTGGGGTGGTGTGAAGAGGAATTCGAGAGCCTGGGCGTGCCGTTCGAGCACCGGGGCACCCGGACCGACGAGTACATCAGGGCGATGAAGGTCCTCTGGACCGAGGAGGTCCCCTCCTTCTCGGGGCGTTTCGTGTCGTTCCCGCCGCTCTACTGCGATCCCAAGCCGGCCCAGCCGGGTGGCCCTCCGATCTGGGTCGGCGGAGGCGGCCCCGCCGCCTTCGAACGGGTCGCCCGCTATGGAGCGGGCTGGGTCGCCGGTGGCGCGCCGCCCGACGAGCTGGCCCGCGACATCGTCGCCATCCGCCGGCGGGCCGCCGACCTCGGGCGCGAGGACGCCGAGGCCATCGGGCTGCTCGTGCAGGGAGTCTGGCGTCCCGATCGTGACGACCTCCGCCGGCACCTCCGCGAGCTGCGGGCGGCCGGCGTGACCGAGGCGGTCGTGCCCGTGCAGGGCAAGACCCCGGCCGAGGCCCGGGAGTTCGTGCTCTCGATCCCCGAGCTGCTCGACGGTCCCGGGTGAGCGTGCTCAGGTGACCAGGTAGCCGCCGTCGACGGGGAGGACGGCACCGGTCACGAACGCGGTGCTGGGCGCGGCCAGGAAGCGAACCGCCTCGTGCCCGAGGATGACCGGGGCCATGGCCCCGGTCAGTGGGTGCGGCTTCATCGGCACCGCCCGGGCGCAGTCGAAGTACTCGTGCAGATCGGCCCCGCAGATGCCGTTGTAGGCGAGGCGAACTTCACCTCGCCGGGACCCGGCATCGGGCTCCGGCACGTCCTCGATCCGGACGTCCAAGGGTGCGTAGGAGAGCGCTGCCCGCGGCATATCCTTGTCTGCCTCCCGTCGGGGAGCATCCAAGGACCGGTGAGCGCCGGGCCCCCGAAGGCCCGGGCATCGTTGAGGAGGAACCATGGGCGAGGTCGTCATCATCGATGCGGTGCGGTCCGCGGTCGGCAAGCGCAACGGCGGTCTGTCGAGGAAGTACGCGACGGAGCTGCTCGGCGACGTCCTCGCCGGCCTGCTGAGCCGGAACCCGTTGGATCCCCGGATCGTCGACGAGGTGGTGGGCGGGTGCGTCAACCAGCTCGGCATGCAGGCTTCCAACGTGATCCGGAACTCGTGGCTCGGAGCCGACCTCCCCCTGAATGTGCCCGCCGCCACGATCAACACCCAATGCGGCTCGTCGCAGGAGGCGACCCGGCTGGCCCAGGGCCTGATCGCGGGAGGGCTGGCCGAGGTGGTCGTCTCGTGCGGCGTCGAGTCGATGAGCCAGGTCCCCATGGGTTCCACCGCTCCGAGCGATCCCGACTACGGCCAGCCCCGTGGCGGCCGCTACGCCGAGGTGTACGAGCCCACGACCCAGTTCGAGGGGGCCGAGCGGATCGCCGAGACGTGGGGGCTCGAGCGGGCCGAGCTCGAGGTGTTCGCCAAGGCCTCCCAGGACCGAGCGGCCCGGGCGTGGAACGAGGGCCGGTTCGACGGCCAGATCATCCCCGTCTCGGCGCCGGCGGTCGACGACACGGGCGCCGTCGTCGGGAACAAGGTCGTCGATCGGGACGAGGGCATGAGGGAGACCACCCTCGCCGGGCTCGCCAACCTGAAGCCGAACCTGCGCGACCGTTCCCCGGCCTTCCACACCGCCGGCACGTCGTCGCAGATCTCGGACGGTGCCGGCGCCCTGCTGCTCATGGAGGCCGGACGCGCCGAGCAGCTGGGCCTGCGCCCCCGGGCCAGGATCGTCGAGTCGGTCCTCGTCGGCAGCGACCCGGTGCTCATGCTGACCGGTCCCATCCCCGCCACGCGCAAGCTCCTCGAGCGTTCGGGCCTCTCGATCGACGACATCGACCTGTTCGAGGTGAACGAGGCCTTCGCCGCAGTCGTGCTGGCGTGGCAGGAGGAGCTCCGCCCCGATCCCGAAAAGGTGAACGTCAACGGGGGGGCGATCGCCCTCGGCCACCCGCTCGGGGGCACCGGGACGATCCTCCTGACCAAGGTCCTGCACGAGCTCGAGCGCACCGGCGGGCGGTACGGGCTGGTCACCATGTGCTGCGGGGGAGGGCTCGGCACCGGGACGATCGTCGAGCGGTTGTGATCCGTCCGGTGCCTGCCGCACCCTGAGCAGGCGCCGGCTCGACAACCGCGTTCCTCCCCGGAGGGTGGTTCCGGACCGCTGACGTGGGTTGGATCGAAGAGGGCGGATGGCTGCACCTCACCGCCTGCCAGGTCGCCGCCCGCTGGATGTTCGGGCGCCGGATGGTGGTGCTACAGGCGGCGTTCCTGGAGCCCCAGGCCCCGCAGGAAGCTCCCCGTCACCCGGTTGGTCGACCGGTAGACGCTGCGCCTCACCACCCGCCGACCATAGGCGGACGGGCCCCTGCTCGCGGCCTGCACGTTGCCGAGCTCGCGGGCGGCTCGGTACAGCTGACCGCGCAGTGACTTGGGACGGGCCATGAACGCTCCTCTCGCACCCGATCGACCAGCCGATCCGGGCTCCTCATCGTGCATTGTCGCAGGCGGATGTAACGGGCGAGGGAGGGGCTCACGGCGTACCCTCGGTTGCCGCCTCCGATGGAATCCAATGGGCGTATCGCTGGTGTGCCACGCTGCCGCTGAGCCCCAGGGAAGCTCCGATGTCTTCCCAGCTCAATCCCATCTGTCGAGCCTTTCCCACCGCGGTCCAGAGGTTCGTCTGGGCGGCGTAGACAGCCTCGAGCGCATCCTCCGTTCGGCCCTCGCCGTTCTCGAGCTCTCCCACCCGGCGGTCAGGCCTCGTCACCGGTCTCCCCCGATCTCCCGACCGGTCGCCCGGGCTGCCGACCGATCCCGAGCAGCGAAGCCACCTCCGTCACCCCCGGCAATGAAGCCACCCGCGCCTGCCCCGGTAGTTTCGGCATCACCGGTCCGAAAGTACT